>Ga0265297_10006852_pt1 | contig 16198 bp, 16 predicted proteins | sample Munlanlwell13791_FD_192502 | JGI IMG/M metagenome (GOLD analysis project Ga0265297, IMG submission 192502) | Leachate microbial communities from a municipal landfill in Southern Ontario, Canada - Leachate well 137-91 | ecosystem: Engineered > Solid waste > Landfill > Unclassified | place... | reverse complement strand
TTTATATAATCCAGGTAAATCTGGTGGTAATCTGAATTATTTCGAAGCCAGTCTTCATTTAAAATGGCCGACAGAGCCCACAGAGCCATGTCCACTTCAGCTGAGGTGTCAAAACCATAGCTTTCTCTAAGTTCGCTCAGGTCATCCAGATAACACAGGTATTTTTTAAGAGGGGTTTCAGCTTTAATTGATAGGAGATTTTCTACCGGAGCGCTGTAAATTCCATAATGCGCCGGACACATAATGCGCAGCAGGCAGGACATAATTTCAATGTTCTTAAAAATCTCGAATAATTTCTGAACGAGTCCGGTGTCCTTCGGTTGAATATTTTTAAACAGCCCCTTTAAAGAATCTATTTCCGGCGGGCTCAATTCGGGCATCTTCCACCAGGCCGGAAAGAGTTGATCACGTTTGATAATTTCAAGATGTTTGAGGCCGAATTCCTCCTGCCCTTGGCGGACCGGTTCCATGAGTTTTATCAGCTGAGGGAAATTAAGCGTGCCGCCATATTTCAGGCAGCCGATTTCATCGTATAAAGGAAGAAGCTGCTTTAAATCAAATCCCGCCATCTTCAGCCTGCCCTCCTTTTATTGGTTGACTATTTATTGAGCTCTGGTGAACTGGTTGCCCTGGCCTGTTTTCCACCAGGCAGCCGGGACTTGTAGCAATTTAACTACCTTTAACAATTAAATCAAAAATTAAGCTGCCAGGCAATATATTTGCTCAGAAGATTTTAATTTGACATTGTCGGAGGACTCGACCTATCATTTGAGGTAAGAGGGACAGCCAGAATTGAGGCCTCAACACTCCTTAAGTTTAGCTATGGAATAATCGAAAGCTTGACCTTTTCTGTATAATAAAAAGAGAGGCAGGTTTTTTAGTCAATAGCTTAAAAAAGAGAATCTAAAAGGAGTGAGGTAGAAAGATGAATAAAAAATATCAATGCTCGGTCTGCGGCTATATTTATGATCCGGCGGCCGGAGATCCGTCTTCCGGCGTGCCGGCCGGGACTGCGTTTGAGGATTTGCCCGACGACTGGGTTTGCCCGGTCTGCGGCTCAACCAAGGACAAATTTCGGCCAATCGACTGATTTAATCAAGACCGAATAGAAAATTTGCTAAGGAGAAATAATGGATATAAAGCAGGTGGAAGGAAGAAAAGCTGGCAAGCTGATGCTTTACGCAATCAGTACCTGTCCCTGGTGCCGGAAAACCAAGGCTCTCCTGAATGAATTGGGCGTCGAATATAGCTACATTGACGTTGATCTGGTGCCGGAGGAAGAAGAAGACAAAATCAGCCAGGAGCTGGAAAAGTGGAATGACAGGCTGTCTTTCCCAACCCTGGTGATTGACGACGAGGAAGTCATCATTGGCTTTCAGGAAGAAAGAATCAGGCAGGTCCTAAAGGGAAAGAGCAGTGAATGAAATCAGTCCGGAGAAAATTCAGAAATATTATCACCAGCTTCTGACTGAAGCCGAAAAAGCTGGCTATCATCTTAATTCTGATCTGGATTTAACCCTTGAGCTGGTCAAATCACTGCTGACCAATGAAGAGAGATACGGTTATCAATCCTGTCCCTGCCGCTGGGCTTCTGGTCTTAAAGAAGAAGACCGGGATATTGTTTGCCCCTGTGATTACCGTGACCAGGACCTGGCCGAATATGGCCGTTGCTATTGTGCTCTTTATGTTTCAGCTAAGGCCACCAAAGAAAACCTGAGCCAGCCCATTCCCGAGCGGCGGCCCTCTAAGGAAGAGAGAAAGAAGAAAGTAGAGAAGGAAATTTCTCATTCATCTTCACTTTCCTTACCAGTCTGGCGATGCCAGGTGTGCGGTTATCTCTGTGCTCGCCAGGAGCCGCCGGAGGTCTGCCCGATCTGCAAGGCCACTAAAGATAGATTTGAAAGATTCTATTAAAATTTCAGGAGGGGAAAAATGACAAGGATTAAACCCAAACACTGGGATCATGAAGCCGATGTCCTGGTTATAGGCAGTGGTGCTGCTGGATCCTCAGCTGCTCTTTCTGCCTTTGACAAGGGGGCCAGGGTAATTATGCTGGAGAAGAGGAACCGCTACGGCGGAACCACCGAGAAATCGGGCGGGGTATTCTGGATTCCGAATAATTCTTTTCTTCGAGCCGAAGGAGTGGAGGATACCAGAGCAGACGCCATCAGGTATATGGCCCGCCTGGCCTATCCGACTCTCTATAATCCAGAGGATCCAAACTTTGGCCTTGATAAAAATCAGTATGAGTTGATTGCTACCTACTACGACCAGGCGGCAGTGGCGATTGAGAATCTTCAGAAAATGGGAGCCCTTGATCCAACCCCGTGGATAGCCTGGGATGGTCAATTCATGCCTGACTACTTTGCTCACTTCGAGGAAAATAAAGTGCCACGAGGAAGAGCCCTTGTTCCGAAAGACCCCAGGACAGGAAAAGGTGTGGTTGGCGGCGTGGAATTAATCAGACAGCTGAGAACAGCGGTGGAAGCCAGAGGTATTCCTGTTTTTCTGAGACACCGTGCCCATAGATTAATCACCAATGAGAGCGGTCAGGTGGTAGGAGTTGAAGCCCTCAATGAAAAATCGGAAGCCGTTTATTTCCGGGCAGGCCGGGCCGTCGTCTTTGGCAGCGGCGGGTTCACTCACAACCCTGAGATGAGACTCAATTATCTCCGGGGACCGGTCTATGGAGGCTGTGCGGTTCTAACCAATCAGGGTGACTTGATCTCCATGGCCTCTGAGGTCGGAGCCAAGCTTGATAATCTGGCTCACGCCTGGTGGGCCCAGGCTGTGCTGGAGGAGGTTCTGGCTAATCCCAGTCCTCCGACTGATATCTTTGTTGTGCCGGGAGACAGTATGATTGAAGTTAATAAATACGGTCAGCGGGTGATGGATGAGAAAGCTGTTTATAACGAGAGAACCCAGGTTCACTTCGTCTGGGATCCGCTAAAAGGTGAATATCCAAATCTTTTCCTGTTCATGATTTATGATGAACGCGCGGCCAGAATATGGGGAGGAGGCCCGCTGGGCAGCGGTTATCCAATTCCGTCCTCAGGCGAACAGAATCCTTATGTCATTAAGGGCGGGAATTTAGAAGAGCTAACCACAGCCCTTGAAGCTCGCCTGAATAAGCTGGTCAGCCGCACCGGCAATTTTCATCTCGACCAGAGTTTCCTGTCCAATCTTAAAAAGACTATTTCTCGCTTTAATGAGTATGCCGGTAAAGGCGTGGATGAAGAATTCCACCGGGGCGAAGTGCCGATTGATCTGGCTTACAATGGTCCACGGGCTGAAGGGAATGACAGGCCAAATATTACCATGTACCCGATTTCTGCCGAGGGACCCTATTATGCCATTATCCTGGCCGGCGGCACGCTGGATACCAAAGGCGGCCCGAAAATCAATCCCCGGGCTCAAATCCTGAACAGAGATGATGAACCAATTCCCGGTCTTTATGGGGCAGGGAACTGCATTGCCTCGCCAGCTGGACAGGCTTACTGGGCTGGAGGAGGGACAATCGGGCCAGCTCTTACCTTTGGTTACATAGCGGCCAGCAATGCTGTCCTTGAACCGGAGAAAGCCGAGTAAAACTAGAATTCGGAATTATTGAGTATTGAAGTTGATCAGGGATATGGCTATCGAGGCTGACTTATTGCTGCCTGCTTGCTGTCAAGAGGGCCATCATCTTCGGCGGGCCAATAGCTTGGAAGTCAGCACGGCAATTTCTGAATTTTGTTTTCTCTTGCTTGCCTTAGCAGCTGTTATAAAATAAAAAAGGCTAAAGGAAATAAAAGAAGAAGAAAGAAATAAGCTAATCAATGACCTTAATCATTAATAGGAGGGAGAAATGAAAACTGTGAGCAGAATAAGACCATCGAGGTCGCTTCTAATTTTGATAGGTGCGACCCTGGCTATTTTAGTTGCTGTTTTAGGCCTGCCGGCTCTGGGCTTAATAACCAGCTCTAACCCGGCCGGCCAGCAAACCAATCCACCGATAACCATTACCAACGTCAGTGACAATATTTATATGATTAAAGGCGGCTCGGGAGCTAATTGCTATTTTCTGGCCGGAAAGAAAACCAACCTTCTGGTCGATGCCAAGATGAGTGCCGAGTCTCTAAAGGAGATGCTGGCTGAAATTCAGAAAATATCGGCCAAACCCCTTTCCCTGGTCATTCTTACTCATAGCGATGGTGATCATGTCAACGGACTCAGCGGACTGCCTGGTGGCGTCAGGATTCTGGCCCATAAAAAAACCTATGAGGAGATGTTGCCGGCTGTTGAACAGAGGCCAGAACTTAAAAACTTTTTACCTTCGGAAACCTATGAAGGTGGTAAGAATCTTGATTTTGAAGGGACTAAGCTTGAACTCAGGAATTTTGGTCCGGCCCATACCAGCGGCGACACAGTAATATTTATCCCGGAGAGCAAAGTGGCGATAGCTGGCGACCTGGTTTTTATCGGGCGGGATCCGCTCATTCATAAGCAGAAAAATGGCAGTTTTTTCGGGCTGATCAAAACTCTGGAATCAATGCTGGCTTATAAACCCGAGATAGAATTGTTTTTATCGGGCCATGCTGATTCAGCCAGCCGCCAGGAAGTATCGGAGTTAGTCAAATCTCTTAAAGACAAGGAAGCCAGAGTGAGGGGAATGATTCAGCAGAAGAAGACACTGGAAGAAATAAGAACTGCCTTTGGCTTAGAACCAGGTTCGGCTCCTTCACGCCGCCCGTCGCTCATTGATATCATCTATCAGGAAATTTCGGAACAAAAATAAGAATAAGCTTGAAGTTCAGGTGGCCAATGTTATAAATTAGCATTAACGGTAAAAAAACAAAAAGGAGTGTGCGATGAAAAAATGGATGCCCGTTAGCCTTGTTCTTTGTCTGGCCTTGATGAATTTTGGGTGTGCCAGCTGGAGCAAGACGGCTAAAGGAGGGACTATTGGAGCCGCCGGGGGAGCAGTCGTAGGGGCGGCCGTCGGCAAAGCAGCCGGTAATACCCTCATCGGAGCTATTACTGGTGCAGCTCTGGGCGGAGCGGCCGGGGCTTATATCGGTCACCAGATGGATAAACAGGCTGAAGAGATGCAACGGGATCTTCAGGGAGCCAAAGTTGAAAGGGTAGGCGAAGGAATAAAAATCACTTTTGATTCGGGACTTCTTTTTGATGTTGATAAATACGACCTAAGGCCGGCCAGCCAGGAAAATCTGACCAAACTGGCGACTATTCTCAACAAATATCCTGATACCAATATCATTATCGAAGGGCATACCGACTCGACAGGTTCCCGTGACCATAACATGACCCTATCTGAGAATAGAGCCAAATCGGTATCTGCCTATCTGGCCATGCAGAATGTTAAATCAGCAAGATTTACGGTTATGGGCTATGGCCCTGACCAGCCTATCGCTTCTAATGATAGCCCGGAGGGGCGGCAGCAAAACCGGCGGGTTGATATTGGGATCATCGCCAATGAGAAATTGAAAAAGGCCGCCCTGGAACAGGCAGGAAAATAAAGTAATCTACCCTTTGTTATTTTTTGTCGGGTTCATAAACAATTTCTATCGGTAGCCAGACAACATCGTCGTCTATCAGGACGTAATTATTACGTGGAATTTTCTGGCCGGCTTTAAGCCAGGTGACATCATCATCGATCATTATGTACTGGGTTCCTTTTGGCACTCTAACCATAGGTGAAACACCTTTGCCTTTTAATGTTACCCGGCTGCTGGTGGCTATCACCCGGTTATTCTTTTTTGAGTCATAAATTCCAATAAAGCCTGCTGATTTACCGCTGATATTCATTCCGGTAATTTCTATTATTTTCTTATCGGGCAGAATAAACCGGAAATGCCCCGAGCCGATTTTTTCTACGGAGGCCCCTTTGGGAATGGTGATTTTTTTGGCAGCCATGACGGGAAGTGTAGCCAGAAAACACAGCAAAATTCCAATGGCCAGAGATTTTTTTAACATTTAAATCCTCCCCCTGATAAAGAAATTGAAGAGAAAGAAGCGGCTAATCTGGACAGCAGAAAAACACCTGGCCGCTTCTTACGGCCAGCTTCTTTTTTTAGTCCTGACAATAATTTAACACCATATATTGAAAAATAAAAGAAATAAAAGCCTTTTACTCAGGCGGCTAATTCCACCACCGTTTTGCGGATGGCTGAGATGGAGCGGAGAGGAGGCCATACAGATAGTTATCCTTAGCCGACAACCATCTTCGTCAAGGGATAGACATAAGCCTGAAGAAACACAAAAAGGGAAACCAGGGCGGCCAGAAGCAGGCTGTGAATAAAAACATAACGCAGTATATTCCCTTCATGTCCATACCATCTCGTGGCTGTAGCCGCCACGACAATGCTCTGAGCGTCAATCATCTTGCCCATCACTCCGCCAGAACTGTTAGCCGCCGCCATCAGCACCGGGTTTAAACCGAGCTGTCCGGCCGTTATTTTCTGAAGACTGCCGAAAAGAACATTGGATGAGGTATCAGAGCCGGTTAAAGCTACGCCCAGCCAGCCCAGCATTGTTCCAAAGAAGGGATAAAGAACGCCGGTTCGGGCGAAAGCCAATCCCAGAGTGGCATCCAGGCCAGAGTATCTGGTTATATAACCGAGGCTCAGCATAAGAGCCACAGTCAGAAGAGAAAAGCGAACCCGCCAGATGGTTTTCGCATAGATCTTGAGCATTTTAGCCGGACTGAATTTCATCAGAAAGCCGGAGATAATAGCTGCGACCAGAATGCCTGTCCCGGTAAAGGACAGGAAATTGAAACGGAAAATTGCCTCCTCCGGCCCAGGCGCTGGAGTGACCGGCGGCATTCTTAAGATCTGGTGGTGGAGGCTGCTGATGACAAATGAAGGAGCAAAGATAGAATCAAGCAGCTTTTTTACCTGGGGAATTCCCCAGACAAAGATGACCAGGCTGAGGATAATCCAGGGGAGGCTGGCTGAAAAAAGTGCTTTCCGGCTTAGATTTGTGCCTTTGAGGTCAGTGTTCCCATATTCTTGTGGAGAAAAGGTCTGACGCGGCTGCCAGAAATGGAAAAGAATGACCAGAGCAGCGACTGAAACCAGCGATGAGACCACGCCGGCCAGCCAGGGGCCATGAAAATTGGAAATTAAAAGTTGAGGAATGGCAAATCCCAGGCCGGCTACCAGGGCTGCTGGCCAGACTTCCAGCATTTTTTTAAACCCGCAGAAAGCAGCCATTAGCCAGAAAGGCACAATGACCGAAAAAAATGACAGCTGACGGCCAACCATAGCGCTTAAGTCTCTGACATCAAGACCTGTAACTCCGGCCAGAGCGACAATCGGTGTGCCGAGGGCACCATAAGCAACTGGTGCTGTATTGGCAATGAGCGAAAGCCCTGAGGCCTGAAGGGGCGGGAAACCAAGTCCAATAAGCAAAGCTGAGGTGATGGCCACCGGTGTGCCGAATCCGGCTGCACTTTCGAAGAAGGAGCCAAAGGAGAAAGCGATCAACAGAAGCTGGAGGCGGCGGTCTGAGGTCAGCCCGGCAATGTTTTCCCTCAAGACCTGAATGGCCCCCTTTTCCTGACAGAGATCGTAGAGGAAAATTGCATTTAAAATGATCCAGCCAATCGGGAAGAAGCCATAAACAGCCCCGAAGCCGGCGGAGACCAGGGCCTTTGGAGCGGGCAGGCCGAAAATAAAGACCGAAATCAGGAGAGAAGTTACGAGGCCGGCTAGAGCTGCCAGGTGAGCTTTGAGCCGGAGAAAGGCCAGTCCGCCGAGGAGAACAATGATGGGTAATGCGGCCAAGAGGGTTGAGAGCCAGAAACTTCCGACAGGATTATAAACCTGTTGCCACGGCATGAGTCTTTACCTCATTACCAGATTTTTTTAATGATGGTAAATGTCAAAAATGGTTTTATGAAGTTTTACGGCCGGTGTCAACTTTATTTTGTTCCTACCTTCGGGGCACAGCGGATGAGCCGCAGGTATTCTTGCTGGTCAGATTAGTAGCTGACCTGATATAAATCGATAACTACCGGATTAGCTTCCAGATCAATTATTGGATCTCCATTATGAACACAATATAAGAGATCTCCTTTTCCTGCCAGCAGTAAATCATCCTGGGAAATAATCTTATCCAGAGAGAAATTGTTTCTAATGTTATAAAAAAGAAGTGCAAATTTTTTCATCTTAGATCTCCTTCTGTCTACCGGCCATAATAGCAACAGCTGAGAATCTTACTGACCCTCGAGCTTATAGATGATAATTTCGAAATCCTCGACATTTTCATCGAGATCCGGATTCCCATCCTTATAGCAGTAAAGTAGCCCATCTTTTTCGGCCAGCGGCAGATCGTTCAGCTAAATTCCATAAATAAAGTCCGTTGAGAGAGCCAGTAAAATGAAGATAGCGATCAGTATTTTTAACCCATTTTGCCTGTCTTTGGTTTGAACTTCTGATATTTGACCCGAATGCCTGGCCATGACCATACTCCCCATCATCAGTTTAAGATATTATTATAATAACTCTCATACATATTATTATCAATTAGTTATCTGATTTCTCAACTTTCCTTCAAGGTCAAAATCTGTTTTCATATAGACTTGTTCTTTGTACAGAAAGATTTCTATATCGTCCAGATGGGCTTCTCGAGAGTCACGCGTAACCCCTAAATAATGCACAGACAGCTCGAATTTATTGGCTTCATTCACGTAATTTTAAGAGTTGTCTAATCTGGCCTCAAGACTTATTGGTAGACTCAGCTGAGAATCAAAATATCTTATACTTCACTGCGTTAGGTCAGATACAATGGTTTGACAAAGCGTGGTATATTATTTACCTTTTAAACAGGTAAAATGATTTGCGCTTAGGAGGGTATATTGAGATTAAAAAAATCAATAAAATCTAAGGGAATCATTATTGTCGTTTCAATAAGTTCTCTTCTTTTTGTAAACCGAATTGCTCATTCAGAGGAAAAGAGAACTTTCAAGCCAGAATTAAATATCAACTTGATGGTCGGGTACCGCTTTATGAATGTCGGAGATTTAAATACTTATTTAAAATCATATGATAAATTCTTGATAGAAACGTCCAGCTATCAGGGTGGCCAGATAAACATGCTTCATGATTTTCCTGAAGCAGGCCTGGCTGTAAGTTGGGATTTAAGTTCTCAATGGGCAATCGAAGCTGAATTAGGCTTTTCATCCAAAAAAAAGGAAAGCAGTTTTGACTTTACGGAAGATGTTCTACCTTATCCCTATTACCGGGAATACTATATCGAACAAAAAATTAAAGTCTGGCCCTTGACCTTAAGAGGCCGTTATCTTGTCCTTTCTGGTCCCAAACTTCAACTATCTCTCAATCTGGGTTTAACTTATTCTATTTCCAAGTGTTATCTTCGTGTTTGGGAATCCAGTCCACTCATGCCCCCACCAGTCCTCTATTCAGTAAAATCTCATGGACCTGGTCTAACTGGAGGAATTGGTCTTGAGCATAAATTGAACAGCTTTTTGGCGTTGATAGTTGAGGCTCAGGGCAGATATTCAAAGCTGAGAAAGTTAAAAGGGACCACATCCGGAGCGGTAGAAGACGGAGAAGGAGTTCTTTATATCGGCGAGAAATACAATTCACAATATGACCGGTTCGAACCATGTCTTATAACGTCTTCGTCAATGCCGGCTAGCGACGAGTTTAGAAATATGCGAAAAGCTGCTCTGGATTTAAGTGGATTCTCCTTAAAGTTGGGCTTCAGAATCAGGCTTTTTTAGGAGAGCCAAAAGAATAACTTTGGTGCCCAAAAAAGCTACAAAAGATAGATTTAAAAAAGGGGAGTAAACAAAAATGAAAAAATCTATTTATCGGGATTGGTAATCTTTATTTTAATATTCTCCATATTTTTTTATTCAAGAGTATTAACTTATCTCCTGACAAATTGACTATGCCTATCAAGAAGAATATGTTCCAAATGAAGTTTTAGTGAAATTCAAGAAGGATATTCCGAATTATCTTATCAAGGAAAGCATAGATTCAATTCAGGGGGTCAGTATAAAGTTTATTAATTTTCTACAAGGTCAGAACATAAAATTAAAAAGTCTCTGATTTTTCACTTGTTAAAATAAGCTCCGGTTTTTAGTTAAAGCCCAAAAATCAGAGTTTTAGTTTGTATGAGATGATGACAGGATTGGGAAATTGCTCGCCGGACTGTGGCTCTTCCCATTTTTCAAGATAAATGGAATTTCCATCAGAGTAGATAATGTTCAAAGATAAGGGGATGCTGCCAGCAAGAAAATTCCCTTCAGTATCAAATATATCAAGATGGTTCTGGAGCTGGACAAGCAACAGGCCTTTTTCTAAGTAATAGGGGCCATTCAGAATGACCTGCTGACCTTCCTTTGGTTCAGGCTGCTTGAAATGTGGATTGACGAATGATTTGACCGGTTGCCCATCTGAGGTATATTTTCGGATCCTATAAAACAAAGGGTTCATTTCATAAATGGAATCATCCTTATCTATAGCCATTCCATGAGATTTCCCTTCGAGTCCCGGACAAAATCACTCATGGTGCTAATGGCGCTGTTTTCAGTCAGTTCCAGCTGGGTTTCTGTGGCCTTCGAAAATATGTCTTCCATTTTCCTGGCTGAAGACAACACCTTGATTTCTGATGAGGATAGAGGTGAGTTAGGAGCTTTAGGCTGTCGAGAACAACCCCAGGGGAATAATAAGACCAAGGCCATCAATACCAGACGACCCCGGTGCCTCATGGCCTCCCTCCCCGATATTCTAATTTGGCTGAGCCAGATATTTCAGTGGCTCAGCGGCCCGAGATTCTATCTCTATAATTCTTTAATTCTTTCCATACCAGATATTTTCGCTATTTCTTCCTTGATAGCCATGGCTTTTTTAAATTATCGGTGGTTATAGGCACAGACTTTTGGCGAAAGTTTGTGGATACTAACCACAAAGATTATAAAAAAGCCCGTGTTTGATATCAAGAAAGTAAAAAAGCAGCGCCTTAATGAGGCCGGGAAGTATGTTCCAGGCCAACTAAACAGCCAACCTTCCAAAAACTGGCTAAAGCATTTAAGGAGCTTTTCAGTTGAGCAGCAGATCTATATATGCTCAGAAAGAAATGAGTATTAAATTAATTTCACCTGGGCTTTAAATGAGGTGATTCGTCTTCCAGGCTGCGTTTTTATTTTCCTTTAAGATTGGTCTCAAATAGCTTGAAAAGGCGGCGATATTCGTCCAGCCAGGAGGAAGTTGTCCGGAAAGAATGATTTTCTACCGGATAAAAAGCCACTTCCCAGTTTTCCTTGCCCAACTCTATCAAGCGCTGGGCGAGGCGCACGGTATCCTGGAAATTGACATTAGTATCCATCATCCCGTGGCAGATAAGCAGCGCCCCCTTTAGGCCTTCTGCCCAGTAAATAGGAGAACTCTGCTTGTAGGCTTCCTGGTCTTTCTGTGGCAGATTGAGGATATCCACCGTGTAAGCTGGATGATAGTGAGCCCAATCAGTCACCGGACGCAGAGCTGCACCCGCTTTAAATACCTCGGTCTTAAACATAGCCATAAGCGTCAGAAAACCGCCGTAACTTCCGCCAAAGCAGCCAATGGCCCCGGGATTGACCTGGTAATTATTAATCAGGAATTTAGCTCCATCCACCACATCATCCAGATCTTTACCACCCATGCGGCGATAAATGCCGGTGCGAAAATCACGGCCGTAGCCGCTGCTTCCGCGGTAATCGGCATCGAGAACATAATAGCCATGGTCGCGCAGGAAATTATCGAACATATACTCACGGTCGTAAGTACTCCAGCCGCGGTGAGCATTCTGAAGATAGCCAGCGCCATGAATAAAAACGACAGCAGGCAGCCCGGGACGCGGGTTATCCGGTTTGAACAGCCTGGCATAAATTCTGACTCCATCCCGCGCCTCGAAAGTGACAATTTCGGGGTCATACCAGGGGTAGGCTCTGAATTCATCAGTGGTCGACAGCGTTATCTGCCGCGGCTGGCCAGCCGGCAACAGGCTTTGGAGATAAAGTTCCGGTGGGAGATTGGAATAAGAATGAATGATGGCCACTGCCTTTTCATCAGGTGAGAAATAAAATTCATTGAGCCCGGTTAAAGTTGTAAGCTGTGTCTTCTTCTGCGTTTTAAGATCCAGTTGATAAAGGTGCTTTTCACCAGGATGAACTTCGTTAGAAACAAAGTAGATTTTCTGGCCATCCCTGGAGAGAAAAGCCTGGGTTACTTCATATTTGCCCTCAGTGAGCGGCCTTATTTCCTTGCTGTCAATGGCCAGTTCGTAAAGCTGGGCATAACCTGACTTCTCGGAAATATACGAGACGTGGCGGCTGTCTGGCCACCAGACAATGCCGGTCAAACCAAGCGGCCCCACCCAGGCCTCATCATGCACATTTTCAACCGGCGTGGTTTTCCCCGTAGCCGCGTCAAGAAGCCAGAGCCAGGCATCCTTGCGGTCTTCGGCTTCTCCCTGAAGGAGGCATTTCTTGCCATCTGGAGACCACAGCCACTGGCCGGGATTTATCTGACGCTCGCCCTGACCGTAGTCAACCCAGGTAACTTCACCGGTATCGGTCTTCATGACGCCCAGCTTATAGGCTGTCGGGTTTTCAGCGGCTTTGGTGTGAGAGGGGACTGATTCTGTATATCCTGACCTCGTCACGTAAGAAGGAACCATGGATGTTTTCGCTCCCAGATCCTCGCTTAGCGTAAAAAGAACATACTTCCCATCGGGCGAGGGCTCAGCCGCCAGCAGCCGCTGCTTTTCAGTCAGATAAAATGGTTTTTTCCTGGTTGTTTGCTGACTCAAAGGAGGTAAAAAGTCCTGGCCACGTCTTAGTTGCTCGCCGCCTTCAAAACCCACCCTGAAGACTTCCTTGAATAGTTCGCGCTGCTGATTTTCGTACCATTTTTCCACTTCACCCGGCGTCTTTTGTGCCGGCGGTTTCTCTCTGGTAAAAGAGGTTAATTGCTTCAGACTACCGTCAGCCAGAGAAAGAAGATAAAGATTTTCCTTCGCTAAAAAGTAAATACCTTTCTCGTCAAAGGTAAAACTGGCGCCGCTTGTTCTTTCTGTCCCGCCCACCAGCTGTTGAATTTTTTTATCAGCCAGACGGTAGAGGAAAATTTCTCCGTTTTGAGTGATGAGCAACCGCTGATGATTCTTATCCCAGCTCCATTGCGAACCAAAGCGGCCAAAGCCGAAGCCACCACGTCCACGGAAGCGCCCTCCACCAACCTGTCCGCCATCGGGTGGATTATCTAAAACCTGTTCGCGCCTAATTTTGACCGGGACTGGATTTTTGAGACTCACTGCATAAATCTCTGAACTTTTCTCACCTGGCTTTTTCCACTGAAAGTATAATGTCTTTCCGTCAACCGCCCAGGTCGGGCTGGAAGGCGGGATACCATAAAATTCCTGGCCGGCCATTATTTTTTCTAAGGACAGCTGTGGCTTGCTTTTCTGAGTCTCACTGGTTTGAGCTCCAGCCAGAGCCGGATTAAAAAAGATGAAACCCAAACTCAGGCAGAAACAGATGATAAGAAGCTGCAACCAGAAATTAGTTTTACCGGGTCTAACTAAAGCTTGGCCTTTCACCGCCACCTCCTTCCCGAATTTATATTGGCTATCTCTTTAAATTTGTCCTGTTAGAAGCTTAATCCTGAGGTCTGCACTACTTTTATTTTTATCCTGGTTAATTAGCTTTAATCACTTTTTCTGGGCGACTTTCTGTCTGGCCGAATCAAATAATTTTCTAGCGGCCTTAAACTGTCTTTGTTTTTTTGGTATTGGCCAGCAAGCTTTCCTGGGTGTAGAGATGTTCACGGGTAAGAGCCAGCTGAGCTTTTAACTGAGCTTGAATCTCTTCTCCTGGTACCAAATTGAGGGCTAGTTGATACTTTTCTATCAGCTGTTTTTCACCCCGAAGGGTGCTGTCGAGAGCCTCCAACCGAGTTTTCCCCGGGTAAGCATAAGGCATGGGCATCGAACTTTGCTCGCCACCGTTCTCTACTGGCTGGACATTCTCCAGCCGGATGACATCTCCCAGCTTAACCAGCAAGCCTGATAGTTTGTCCCAGTGCCGCATATGATTGATTGAATTTTTAAAAAGCCTCTGGCCGAGGTCCTGATGCTCGCTAAAGAGAAGGACATAATAAAGATATTCATGCATCATCGAGTTTTCGAGCCGGGTGAGTTCATGAAGAATTTTAAGATCCTCCCGGCTGCCAGCCTCAGGATTGGGCTTAAAAATCAGCTCTCCGGATAGGCCTTCTTTTTCCATCATTTTAATCATGGTCTCGAACTGACGGCCGTGCCTCATTTCATCGGTGGCCATGTTGAAAAGCATATTCTGCAGTTTTGGGTCACTGATATTGTCGAATTTAGCCTGCTGATAATACTCTGTTACCTCATCTTCGGTGGCCTTGTCTCTTCTTAAATTATCTATGATTAGCGGGTAGCGTTTGATAACCGCTGTCCGGAAGGAAGGTTCGGCTCCGATTTGTTTTAGAAGCAGGCCTATTTGCAGGGCATGATACATTTCATCTATGCCAATCTGGATGGTCTGAGCCCGGACATCAAAGCTGTCGTCCATGACCGGATCACGATAAAAATATTTAGCCTTGGGCATGGAGTAGGCATGAATGATATATTCAAAGCTGACGGCCCATTCATGTTCAAGAGCGATGTTTAAATACTTAATGAGGCTTTGGCGATCATCAATCTCATAAAATTTTTCCATTAATTGTCTTCCTTTCTTTCCCAATTTGTCTGTAATTAAAAAATTATATCCATTTTGGGGGTGAAAGAAAACTGGTTTTTCCGGCTCGAAAATCACCCTCCAATACCCCTGGAGGGGTGATTGAGTTAAATTAACGGCTATGGAATTCTACCCTTGCCTCTAAACGAGGCAGGCCAAGGTTGCAGAGGAAAGGGAGGGGGCAGGAGATCTCTCTCCTCTTTCCTCCCGCTTTCTCCCCGTGGCGGGGGGAATTTTTTTTAATTTAGCCTTTATCTCTGTTTAATCTTTTTCCACGCTTTAAGATGCTTTCCTGACGATTTTACCAGCCTTTAATCATCCGTTTATCTTCTGGAGGCTTGCCTTCTATCTCCTTTCCGCCACCTCCCATAATCAAACTTATCTTTAGTTTTATCAGTTTATTCAGTATAATTTTACTAAAAACTGGAGGAGAAAATGACCGATTTTGGCGGAGCCCTGAAAAATCGCAGTCTTCATCCCGACTTTATCCTGGGAATAATAGGTGTTCCTTTTGATGAAAAATCAAGCTTTATCCGGGGAGCAGCCGGCGGGCCAGCCGCCATCCGCCGGGTGTCCACCGGGAAAACTTACAACCCCGATACCGAACTGGAAGTTGATTTAGCTGAGGAAACCGTGCTGGTTGACCTGGGTGATGTTGATACTTCAGGTGATGTTGACAAAACTTTCTCCGGAATAGAGACGGCAGTGTCTGAAGTAGTCCAGCGGGGAGCCATTCCAATTATTCTGGGCGGCGACCATTCTATTACCTATCCTTCAGTTAAGGGGATGGCCAGCCGGTTCGAGCATCTTGATCTCCTTCATTTAGATGCTCACCCTGATCTGTACGACGAGCTTTATGGAGACCGCTTATCACATGCCTGTCCGTTAGCCAGAATTCTGGAAGATGGGTTGGTGGAGCAGCTCGTTCAGGTTGGCCAGAGATCTTTTACCCCTCAGCAGAGGGAGCTGGCTCAAAAGCAGGGCGTCAGGACAATTGAAGCCTGGAATTTGACTGATGATCTCGTTCTGGAGTTTAGAAACCCGCTTTATATTTCCCTTGACCTTGATGTTTTCGATCCGGCTTTCGCTCCCGGGGTTGCCCACCATGAACCAGGCGGTTTAACCCCGCGCCAGGTCTTCAACTTAATTCACCATCTGAAAGCTGCCATTGTTGGTTTTGATCTGGTCGAACTCAATCCGGGGCGGGATGTCTCAGATATCACGGCCGCTCTGGCTTTTAAGCTCCTTAAAGAAATTGCTGGCCGGGCGATTAAACCGGAGTCAGCTGATTAAAAATTTAGCGGGAGGGAAAAAGTGAAAAAGACAATTACTCTGGTTCTTTTGTTATTAGCTTTCACTCCATTTCTTGTGGGGGCCGGTAATCAAGCCAAAGTTGATTTCAACCGGTTCTTTCTCGACCGG
>Ga0265297_10006850_pt1 | contig 16205 bp, 18 predicted proteins | sample Munlanlwell13791_FD_192502 | JGI IMG/M metagenome (GOLD analysis project Ga0265297, IMG submission 192502) | Leachate microbial communities from a municipal landfill in Southern Ontario, Canada - Leachate well 137-91 | ecosystem: Engineered > Solid waste > Landfill > Unclassified | place... | reverse complement strand
TGAGCCAATATAAAATCGGTTCGAACCTTCACTATAGAGAATATACAAAAAGGCTGACATCAAGATTGGTGGAGATAGGGGGATTCGAACCCCCGACCTTTCCGATGAAATCGGAACGCTCTCTCACTAAAGCTCTATGTTTAGTGCCTTAAGCATATATTGAGTGTTTTTCCAGTTTTTTACCTGTCGCTCTCTACGTCGGGCTTCGGGTAGATTATCGAACTTTTCTGTGTAGACCAATTTCCATGGACGATAGGCCTTAGTAGAAATATGATGACCTGAGTTATGCCTAAACAAACGGATAGAGACATCAACAGTTGAGCCAATATAAAATCGGTTCGAACCTTCACTATAGAGAATATACAAAAAGGCTGACATCAAGATTGGTGGAGATAGGGGGATTCGAACCCCCGACCTCTGCGATGCGAACGCAGCGCTCTCCCAATTGAGCTATATCCCCTTCCGGAAGCCAATTCTAGCAAGGAATATCTGACGACGTCAATTTTGGCTGGTTCGGTTAACTCATGTTAGAATACTCAAGAATATAAACTAAGTAAAAAGCACAGGAGACTAAACATGCCCAGTAAAAATAAGCAAGAATGGTATGAGACCACTCTTGCTCCTGCCCTTAAGAAACATCGAGAAAGACAAGAAGAATTCGAGACTTCCACCGGTATAAATCTTTCGCCAGTTTATACTCCGGAAGACCTGGCGAATTTCGATTATTTAGCCAACTTAAGCTATCCTGGTGAATACCCTTTTACCCGCGGCACCCAGCCCACCATGTATCGGGGCAGGCTATGGACAATGCGCCAATACGCCGGCTTTGCCACCGCCGAGGAATCTAATAAACGTTACCGTTATCTTCTCGACCAGGGTGAAACAGGATTAAGCATCGCCTTTGATTTACCTACCCAGATCGGTTATGACTCGGATCACCCAATAGCCAGAGGCGAAGTAGGCAAAGTTGGAGTTGCCATAGACACGTTAGCAGATATAGAAATACTTTTTAAAGAAATTCCGCTACAAAAAGTCAGCACATCCATGACTATCAACTCCACTGCTCCCATTTTGCTAAGTATGTATATGGCTTTAGCTAAGAAACAAGGAGTCAGCGCAGACAAACTGGACGGTACCATACAAAATGACATCCTCAAAGAGTATATTGCCAGAGGTACTTACATTTTTCCTCCGCGTCAGTCCATCCGTCTGACCACAGATATCTTCTCATATTGCAAAGAGAATGTACCCAGCTGGAATACTATAAGCATCAGCGGCTATCATATTAGAGAAGCCGGGGCCAATGCAGCGCAGGAAATAGCTTTCACACTAGCTAACGGCATTGCCTATGTTCAGGCGGCTATAGATGCAGGCTTAGGTGTTGATGAATTTGCCGGTAGACTTTCCTTCTTCTTCGATAGCCATAATAATCTCTTCGAAGAAGTTGCCAAATTCAGAGCAGCACGCCGTCTCTGGGCTAAAATCATGAGTCAACGTTTCCAGGCTAGAGACCCTCACTCCATGATGTTACGTTTCCATACTCAAACTGCTGGTTGTACTCTCACCGCTCAACAACCTCATAACAACATCATCAGGGTAGCTATTCAAGCTTTGGCAGCTATTCTCGGCGGAACTCAATCACTCCATACCAATTCTTTCGATGAAGCATATGCCGTACCATCAAGAGATGCTGTAACCATAGCATTACGCACTCAACAACTACTTGCTCACGAGAGCGGAGTCGGCGATGTTGTCGACCCACTCGGAGGCTCTTATCTCATAGAATCGCTCACCAACTCTCTGGAAGAGCAAGCCGAACAATACATAGCCACGATTGATAACCTCGGCGGTGCTATAGCTGCTATCGAACAGGGTTTTCCTCAGAGAGAAATACAGGAAAGTTCCTACCGTCAGCAGAAGAATATAGAAGAAAAGAAATCCACAGTAGTCGGCGTTAATGAATTTGTCTCCCCTTCACCCAAGATACAATTGCTAAAGTTGAACCCTGAGTACGAGAGAAAACAGAAGGCGCAACTGGCTAAAGTTAAAAGAAACAGAGATAATGATAATGTCAATAAAGCACTTAAGCATTTAGAGGAGGTAGCCCACAGCAAAGATAACACCATGCCTGTTTTCTTGGAGTGCGTAGAGGCTTACGCCAGCATCGGGGAAATATGCGATGTGCTGCGCAAGGTCTTCGGTACTCAAAAAGAATACCTCGTTTTTTAAAATTTCAGTAAACAGAGAAAATAATCAAGACAGATCTTTATCAAAGATACTTAAAATCAAAAGGATAAAACCATGATTAAAAAGCTTCACCATGTTTCTATCGCAGTAAAAAATCTGGACGAAGCCTTGAAACTTTATGAACAGCTATTTGACCTCAAAGCCAGTAAAGTCGAAGTAGTCCCGGAGCAAGGCGTCAAGGCTGCTCTGATCCCCATCGGAGACGGTGCTGAAATCGAATTCATTGAGCCAATTGATCCCAATGGCGGTGTAGCCAAATTTCTGGAAAACAAGGGTGAGGGAATCCACCATATTTGCCTTGAGGTCGATAACATCGATCAAGCGCTGAATACCATATCCGAAAGGGGCTGCCAGCTCATTGATAAGAAAAGCCGTAACGGATTAGCCGGTAAAATCGGCTTCGTTCATCCCAAATCAACTAAAGGAGTGCTTATTGAGCTAGCCCAGACAGATGAGGGAAAGTCTCACTAGATAGCAATTTCCCGGAATAAACAGCACTTTATAAATAAGAAGTTCCCGAGCAACAAAGGAGATATAACTTTGACACAGAAAAAAATAATCAGAGTCTTGCTGGCTAAGCCAGGCCTTGATGGCCATGATCGTGGCGCTAAAGTAGTTGCCAGAGCTCTTAGAGACGCTGGCATGGAAGTAATCTATACCGGTATTCGGCAGACACCGGAGATGATAGTAGAAACAGCGGTACAGGAAGACGTGGACGTTGTTGGTTTAAGTATCCTTTCGGGTGCCCATCTGGAGCTTTTCCCACCGATAATACAAGGATTAAAGAAAAAAGGATTGCCCAATACCATGGTCATCGCTGGGGGTATTATTCCTGACGATGATATTTCATCTTTACAGAAAATGGGAGTAAAAGCCGTTTTCGGTCCTGGCACACCTACCGGTGAAATAGCTGAGTTCATCAAAAAAGAGCTGGCCACCACAAGATAGACAGGGAACAGAGTACTTCAAGTCCTGGCAATTCCTATAATTTCACTAACTGTTTGTATTTTTTTCAGTTTTAGATATTGCTTGATCCCATCAAGCACATCAAGAGCTGCCCGGGGATTTGAAAAGTTAGCGGTACCTATCTGGACTGCAGTGGCCCCGGCCATGATAAACTCCAGGGCATCGTCAGAATTACGGATACCACCACAACCGATTACGGGAACCTTCACCACTCCCGCCACTTTATAAACCATATAAAGGGCTACTGGCTTAATAGCAGGGCCTGAAAGCCCGCCAATGATATTACCCAAAGAAGGTCTCTTCCCATTTATATCTACCATCATTCCTCGCAGAGTATTGATCAGCGTTATAGCATCAGCTCCTGCGTCAGCCACCGCAGTCGCCATCGCCACGATATCGGTCACGTTAGGACTGAGTTTCACAATTACAGGTAAACTGCTGGCCGTTTTTACTACCGAAGTAACTTTTGCCGCAACTTTCGGGTTAACGCCGAACTCAATTCCGCCCGACTTTACATTGGGACAACTGATATTGATTTCTATACCACTGATCCCGGCCACACCATCGAGTATGGCAGCAACCCTGGCATACTCGTCAACACTATCTCCGGCAATATTCACTATAACCGGAACTTTCCATTTTGCCCAAACAGGGGCTTTTTCCTTCACCAATGCCTCAACACCTATATTTTGCAAACCTATAGAGTTAAGCAATCCCGAAGCTGTTTCAATCAGGCGCGGTTGAAGATTACCATCCCTGGGTTTGAGAGTAGTCCCCTTACAAACTATAGCTCCTAACTTTTGTATATCCACAAGCTCGCCATATTCATCCCCATAGCCGAAGGTACCTGAAGCCGTCATCACCGGATTAGCTAAAACCAGACCATCAGGATATTTCGGAGCTAACTTTACACTCAGGTCTATCATCCTCAACTCTTACCTGTCCTGGTTTTCGGACGTAATTTTAACACCGAATCCATCTTTCCAGCCATTGTAGAGACTTTATCCCGCCTATCATCGATTTTAAGAACGGTAAGCACCCTCAATGCTCCTTTGTTGAACGGTACTTCATGCAACAATCTGACAACATCGAGCACCCTATCCAACGGACCTTCTATAACAGTACCCATCGGTGTAAGTCGATACGATACATCTTTCCTGCTATCCAGAACCTCCATACAACCGGCAACATAACTGCTCAGGCCGGTACTTCCCGTACCCAGAGGAACAACTGAAATTTCAGCAATAACGTGGCTTTTCACCACTATCACCTCCAGCATCTAAATTCACTAGCTGCAGCCAATAGTATACCCAAGCCAGATAGAAAATAACAGACCCGCCGATCATATGAGGGAAAAAACAAAATTGCCATGAGATAAGAGACTCAAAATGTGTTAAAATTTCCATAGATAAATCGAAATGGTTAATTTGAAACAAAGTTTACAATATACTATCCGGCCAATGCAGGATATGGATATACCACAGGTGATCGAAATCGACCGCGAGGCATTTCCTACTCAATGGCCACACCCGAACTACAACTCTTTCAAGCAGGAACTACGCAACCAATTAGCGCATTACGTAGTCGCTTCGCAGCAGGTCGAATTTATGCCGCCTATCGAGAAAACTCCTGATAATAAAACTCTATGGGAAAAATTCAGAAATCTACTCAACGCCGATCAACCATTCAGCAGGTCAACATCTTTAGCTTCCAGAGAATATATCATCGGCATAGCCGGTCTATGGATAATGGCAGGCGAGGCACATATTACTACAATCGCTGTCAGAGATACTTATCGGAAGCAAGGTATAGGCGAAAGGCTGTTAATCTCTCTTATTGATATGTCAATGCAGCTAAATGCCCAAGTAGTTACCCTGGAAGTACGTCCTTCCAACAAACAAGCTCAAAACCTCTATCAAAAGTACGGCTTCTACGAAGTCGGGCTTCGCCATCGATATTATACTGACAACGGTGAAGACGCTCTTATCATGACCACAAATGTAATCTCTTCTCCGTTTTTTCAATCGCATTTTCTTGGGTTAAAAAAAGACTACGAACAAAAACGGGGAAACATTTAAGAATATCAACTTAGACATGGAGGAACAATTATGGGTGAAATGAAAAGCGCCTGGGAAAAGGCTATGGAAAAAGCTGAAAAGCTGGGGAAACCGTCTGATGAGGAGCTCAAGCAACTCGAGCATATACCTACAGGAAACATGCTAGCAGCTAAATTTCTTCAAGACGAAAAATTCGATTTAGATGCCGAATTGACCAAACACAAAGGCTCTGAAGCCAGACGATATATAATTCAAGGTGCCCAGGAGATATTCATGCGAAATATAACGCTACCTCATAATGATCATGATAAACAAGTTATAGACAGAGCTATGGCAGGCATCAAGGTAATTAAAGAAAACAAAAAGCAGCTCGATACTATCTACGAACGCATAAATAATCTCCTGTCATACTATGAGCAGGCTCGCCAGCAAAGTTTCTCCCAATTTAAGAAAAATTTTGAGACCAAACTGAAGGAAGCCAGTCAAGCTCTGCAACAAAGCGCCAGTGCCGGGGTCAACATCGAAGCACAAATACAGCAACAATTCCAGGATGAATGGCGCAGAGCCAGCAACGAACTCGACAATCAGTACCAAAAAGCTCTGGAAGAACATAAACAACAAATAGTTAAGATAGCCTGAAAACATCACAAAATCCCCAATAATTAAGAGTAAACTTAAATGACTAAAATCAAATACTCAAAGAAAAATAGAACTGACGGATTCCGTCATTTCTTTAAAACCCTTAGATCATTCTCTACTTTTAACCGAGTAGAGAGGCGACAGGAGGTGAAATACTACCATGTATGACAAAAACAGATCGCTTGCCATATCCATTATCGTCATTATGATCGTTCTGCTTTGTAGCGGTATTGGCTTCCTGAGCTACTCCACCGGTAAAGACACCGGCTATCAGCAGGGTTATACAACCGGGCAGGATTACAGCTACGATCAGGGCTACGATAAAGGTAAGGAAGACGGTTATAAAGTCGGTTATGATGCAGGATTTGAAGCTGCTTACAGCACCCAACCTGCAGGAACTAATAACGTCTATACCATGCGAGATCCTACCTATCAGGAAATGAAAGATTTCCTTAAAAAGGATACCGCGGACTCAAAATTATACATAGAAGACGCACATACCTGCACCGATTTTGCCGCTGAAGTTAATAATAATGCTGAAACCAAGGGCATCCGCTGTGCCGTTGTCTATATCATGTACCCAAAAGCCGGGCACTCGATAGTGGCCTTTGATACCACAGATAAGGGATTGATCTTTATCGAGCCTCAATTTGACAAAGAGGTCATAATAACTATCAGTAAGAGTTACTCAAAAATAAACGGCTATGAACAGCAACAGCAGATTGATGACACTATAGAGCGCTACCAGATTATCTGGTAGCCAGTTCATCTCAGCCGATGACAACTTATAGTGTCAAAGATGGCCTTCTTCAACTTTAACAATATAAATATTTTTCCTCCTCGCATCAAAGAGGCACATGGGTTAGCTATGCCAGTCTTCCATAATTCCCCAGAATGCATTAAAATCATAAGAAACTTAATGGGATGAAAGTTTTATGAGCGATTGGGCTATTATAATCATACTTATTATCCTCTTTCTGCTGGCTATATTTGTACTGCCGCAGCTTATGATAGCCAGAGCAGTACCTAAGGTAATAAAGATTTTCCGCAATGGAGATGCAGTCGGCATTAAGAACGCCAAAACAGTAGAATATCTGGGACTCCAGCAAAAAGGGATGATGGAACGAATGATGCGTACCCGCGACTATAAACCTCGCGCTCTTCAATTCCTTATGCAGATCGGCGTAGTCCAGATGACCGAAGAAGGCAAAGTATATCTCGTCGAAGAAATGCTGGCCAATACCAGATGGCGTAACCTCTAACTCAAAAACAAATTTTGAAACCACTAACCGAATCCAGCACTATTCTCCATTAACTACTCCCACCCCACTTCTTGTGTTACCTATCATGAGAATTTCCGTATTTGGGATAAAAGTCACATACCTTCAGGCTATTTTAAGCTACACTGATAATCGTGCGGGAATTATTGAAAACTCTAAAATCCTTTGGAGTAACTATCAATAGTGGCTTAATAATGAGGCCGCTATTGATAGCTTTGATTCTTATTGCCTTGCTATTACCTGCATCCTTAACTTCCTGCAAAAATAATATTGAACGAGAAGATGTCATGATTCAAAATACTACTATTCCATTAATAGACGCCAACGCTCCTGCAGAAACTGAAACTGCCACCTTTGCCCTCGGCTGGTTCTGGGGACCTGACTCCTGGTTCGGGAGTCTAAACGGAGTGACTCGCACCAGAGTCGGATATGCCGGTGGCACCAGCAACAATCCTACTTATTACAACCTGGGCAACCACAGCGAAACAGTCCAGATAGATTATGACCCCACGGTTATTTCTTACGAGGAATTGTTATCCGTCTTCTGGAAAACGCATAATCCGGCTTATGAACCATACTCACAACAATACAAGTCGGCGATATTCTTCCATAATGAAGAGCAACAAAAGCTGGCTACTGAATCAAAGCTTCAGGAAGAAGCCAGGCGAGGAGAAAAGCTATACACTGAAATTCTGCCCTTCTCGGGTTTCACTCTGGCTGAAGATTACCATCAGAAATATTACCTGAAAAATTTTCCCGACATCTTGGAAGAGCTTGCCCGCATATATCCCGATACAAACAGCCTGATTAACTCGACAGCCGCAGCCAGGATAAATGGCTACGCCGGCGGCTACGGCACTATTGAACAACTGGAAACAGAACTTAAAAGTTTTGGACTGTCAGCATCCGGTGAAAAACGCCTCCTTGATATCGGCAAAGCCAGATTAGCCAATAACAGCAGCCTGGTCTGTCCCATCCCCAATTAAATCCCCACCATAACAAGTCAGACAAAAAAATCCTGAAATCACAGATTTCCGGGATTCGGTATCTGCGTGCAAACCCTAATCCTTCAAAAATGTTCAATCTTACTTATAAATACCAGCTTTATCACCACTAAGACCTATCTTGACAAAAAGAAAGGTTACTATATACTAATCCTGCAGCATTTAATATTAAGCGGGTGAGGTGAAACAAATGATGAAATCAACCATAAAAGATTTTAAAGATTTCATAATGCGGGGTAATGTTCTGGATATGGCCGTCGGCATCATTATCGGTATTGCCTTCGGTCTGGTGGTTAATTCGGTTGTCAATGACCTGATAATGCCGCCAATCGGGCTTCTTCTGGGCAACGTTGATTTCTCAAACCTTTTTATTAACCTGTCCGGGACGCCATACTCTTCATTGACGGAAGCTAGAAATGCCGGAGCCGCTGTTATTGCCTATGGCGCCTTTATCAACACCTTGATCAATTTCATAATCGTGGCAATTGTCTTATTCTTCATAATTCGACTATTCAATAAAGTAAGACGTAAGCAAGAAGCACCACCGGCAGAACCTGATACCAGGGAATGCCCTTATTGTTTTTCAACTGTAAAAATAAAGGCTACACGCTGTCCAAACTGCACTTCGGATATAAAGAAATAGTAATATGGAATAACTTAATTCATGACAGCTTTTTGATATAGCGTCATGTTCGGTTTTCTTACGGAAAATTATTTGAGATAATAACGGAAATAATATAGGGGGATTAATTAAATGTTCAAAAAAATACTGGTCAGTCTGGATGGTTCTAAGCTAGCCGAGCAGATTTTGCCCTATGCCGAAACACAGGCACAGCAATTCGGCAGTACGGTTGTGTTGCTGCAGGTGATTACCGTATCCAGCGCTGCAATCGCAGGCGTTGGGCCGGTGCCCTCGTCAGGTGAGATTATAGCCGAGCAGTTTAATATCGCCGAGCAGGAAGCAGAAACCTACCTTAAAAGCATAGCCAAATCACTGGAAGCAAAGGGGATCAAGGTCGAGGCTGTAACCTTACAGGGAGCACAACTGGGCGAGGGAATCGTCGATTATGCCAACAAGAATGGTATCGACCTTATCGCTATTGCCACACATGGCCGCAGTGGCCTGGGTCGTGCCGTATTCGGCAGTGTGGCTGATTATGTGCTCCGTCATTCAGGTATACCGATACTGGTCATAAAACCAAAAAACGTCTGAACTTCTAATAACTAACTCTCTAAATCAGCACAACGAACAGAGAGGCAGTAAAAGAAGATGAAGAAGGGTAAAAAAACAAAGACCAAAAAACAAGTGGCCTTAACCAAACGGGAAGTAGCCTTAAGTGAACGCAACGTATCCGTTGCTAAACGAAAAGTATCTCTGTCAAAGCCTAAAACGGCTCTTGCCAAAAGGCAGGTATCGGTTTTAAACGTGGAAAAGGAACAGGAAGAGAAGTAGGAGGCAATTACAACATTCTCTCTCCCCTGGCGGGAGAGAGTTAGAGTGAGGGGGATAAAGTGGATCGAATATGAGCCTTCAGAACTCTAACTAAGTATAACCCTGAAGCCTCATATATTCATTAACCGAATTGTTCTCAACCCAGACATCGGCAACTATTACCTTGCGCTCCTTAGCCACCGGATTATAGACCACATATTTATGCAGAATACGGCTTTCCAGGATTCGCTTACCCCTGTTTCCATCCAGTTCCTCCCGCTCCGGGACAGAGACGTTGGCTAATTTAATCCAGATGTCACCTTTTACGCGAAAGGTATTTCCATTTTTCACATGTTCGCAGTAGGCATGCGCCATAGCATAGCTCCATTGAGGTATTTAAATTAAAAATTATACCAATGTTTGGGAAAATGGGAAAATAGTATACACAGGCTGCTTTTTCTCACCCTCACCCCAACCCTCTCCCGTCGAGGGAGAGGGAATACGGTACTCTCTCCTTGCGGAAGAAAGTTAGAGTGAGGGAAAATAAATAATTGTTATTCTCTCTCCCCTTGGAGGGAGAGAGTTAGAGTGAGGGGGTTGAGTACGATTGAAAATAGGGATACTAATAGGTTTTAAAGCAATACAAAATTTAACCGGTATAACTACTTCTTACATCTCGCCAGTTCCAGAAACATGCTGATTATAGCTCCCAGAAACAATAGATAAAGAACCACCCTGATTACAGTCATATACCATACCTCGGAATGAACGCCGGATATCAGCAATATATAGGATACACATGACACCAGCCAGGCGCCAGCAAACAGCAGCCAGAATATAAACTTATTGCCGGTTTTGCGGGCAATATAAAAATATCCCACAATACTCAGCACTAAAAACACCAGGTTAAATGCTCCTCCTACAATGTACATGCCAATAAAGCTCATCTATTTATCTCCTCCTCTTTGAATGCGAAATCGGCGATGCCGCTATTTTAGCTTTTGTGCACTGTATGGCGCAAGATACCAGAATATCAGTGCGGTTACTTTTTACGTGTCACCTCATTGAGATGACCGTAACACCTTGCTTACGCGGAGTGGGGCACCTGTGGACAGGTGCCACCTAGAGAACAAGGTCAGTTACTTTTCAGGATAGTATGAAGTTTTATAATCTTAAAGACAAACCCAAAGTATTCTATTACGTAATAAAGATATTATGACTCAGATAGAATCTTCGATACTAGTTGTCAAATTGAGCTAGGCATTTTCAAGTCGTATAATATGAAATGAAGAGTTAATACAATGTCGCGGCTTATTTACACTTATGCAATTATTAGAGCCCTTTATGATAAAGGTGAAGACTATCTAGACTCTTTTCTGGCACTTGCACTTCGATCATTAAATCCCGATGTTTTTATGGAAAGTGGTGCTATTAAGACAAAATTAAAGGAAAAATATGATTTCGACATACCTATACATGTTATTGACACCATCCTAAAAAGAGGACTCAAAAGACATTACATAGATCGTGAAGAACAAGCTAACAGAATTTATATTTACAAACTAACAAACAAAGGGGTGAATTATTTAGATAAACTTGAAACCGACAACGAAGTAGAAAGAAGAATAAACAGTCTGCTGTCAGATATAGTCGACTATTTCAAAAGCAAGTCAATAACCATTACAGTTAAGCAAGCCAATACATTACTTCTTGCATTTATCCAAGATAACCTAATAGCTCTTATGGAATTGATACATCTATCAAAACCATTACAAAGATTGCAAGTTAGAGATTACTTAACAAAAGAGAACACTCTAATCGATTACATCAACAATGCAGAAGAACAGAAGCCTAATGAGTACAAGATAATAAACGACTTAATTCATGGTTCAATTATATCTACGATTCTCTATTATCAAGATATCACTGAAATTGTTGAAATAGAACAGAGGAAATTTCAGAAATTACAAATTTTTCTCGATACCAATTTTATCCTCTCTCTTCTAGAGTTGCGACACAAAAGTATTAATCAAGCTGCCAAGGAATTATTTGAGCTACTTAAAAATAATAACTTCGAAATCAAAGTTTTTGATTTCACAATTGATGAAGTTTCTAGAGTTTTGTCTAGGTACCAAACGAGTGGATACAAATATCCTACATCAGTCAATATAGATGATGTCTGTAGCAGTTTAAAAAGAAAGGGCTGGTCAAGCACACAAGTTACAGAATTTATAACCAATATCGAATCTACCCTAAAGAATAAAGGAATATCTGTTGCACCAAGAAGTGGGATAAATTTAAGAAATTACACAAAGCAAAATGAATACAGAGATGTTATAAAAATCTACAAGCCAGACCAAGACTTATTTTCGCAGAACCATGACCTTGCGGCAATAGAACAGATAGGAAATATTAGAGGACAGAAAATACGTCATATTGAATTCTCAAAAGCCATTTTTCTAAGTTCTGATTATAAGCTTTGTCAGTTTAATTATAAAGAGATGGGACACAAAGATAGTAAAACTGTTTGCGAAGTTATACTAGATAGGCTTTTTGCCAACATTTTATGGTTAAAAAATCCTAAGTCTGAATTACCTCTTAAATCTATAATTTCTTCTCATTCTCATAATCTATTTGTTAACAGGCGAGTTTGGGAGCGATTTTATGAAATACTAAAAGATCTGTTAAACAAAAGAAAAATTCAGAAAGAAGATATTGCAGCACTCATCTATCATGGCAATATTGAACAGGCCTTAATTGAATTCGGTGATGAACCAGATGAAGTTACAGAAGTCTTCGCACTAGACGCAATTGCTCAGGCCAACAAAACTAGAGAAGCTGAAATAAACCAAATTCGAAAAGAAACAGAACTTGAGTTTATCGATAGACTTGATGAAGCAAAGGCTACAATAAAATCCACGATTAATAAAGAAATCCAAACAGGACTATCAAGTTTTAAAAGGGAATTGAGTGAAACATTCCATGAAAATGCACGAAGAGAAGCACGGCGAAACATATTGATAGCCAGGGTATTTACTGCCATAGTATTCATTAGCCCATGCATATACTGTGTGATAACCAAATGGACTGATTTGTTCACTAACATGCTTGTTATACTACCGATTTTATTTTTTATTTTAGGCATCTCAGGAGCGTCTATTCAGCAATTATGGAACAAAGCTCAAGAGAAATGGACTAACAAAATATATATTAGAAAACTAACAGAGGCAAATCTAATCCCAAAAAATAATCAAGATTAAAGATAAAGATTCCTAGCTCCACCACTGACAAAGATAGGCTCACTTATTTTCGAGATAGTGTTAATCGAACCCAAAAAACAGTGGAGTAAACACGAACACGGAACAAACTGGTGCCCCCAAGGGAATTCGAATCCCTGTCGCGAGCTTGAAAGGCTCGTGTCCTAGGCCTCTAGACGATGGGGGCAAGACCACTAAGGATAAAGAGGTATTGCTTCCAACCCGGCTTTCTCGGGAAAGCCAGACATTATATTCATATTTTGAATAGCTTGTCCAGCAGCGCCCTTGACCAGATTGTCGATACAACTGATTATAACCAGTTTGCCGGTCCGGGAATCAAGAGAAGGATAAACCAGACACAAATTGCTCCCCCAGACCTGCTTGGTGCCCGGCGGCTGGTCTACTACCCTGACAAAAGGCTCATCCTTGTAGAAGTCCTTATATAGCGTCTTTAGCTCGCTTTCCCCTTTTGCCAGCTTACCTTCTTTGGGTCGGGCATAGCAAGAGCTAAGTATACCCCTGGCAGTGGGTACCAGATGCGGTACAAAGGTAACCGCAGGAGCAAAACCTCGGCTCAAAGCCGCTAACTCCTGGACGATCTCAGGCAAATGGCGATGACCTTTAAGGGCATAGGCACTAACATTATCTACCGCCTCACTGTAATGCGTGGTCATGCTCAATGTCCTGCCCGCTCCGGAAACTCCTGATTTGCTGTCAATGATAATATCGGGATGGATAAGCCCCTCTTTGACCAGCGGCGCCAGCGCCAGCAAAGCCCCGGTAGGATAACAGCCGGGATTGGCTACCAGCCTGGCAGAAGCAATCTTAGAGCGGTAAAACTCAGGCAGACCATAAACAGCCTCCTTTAACAGCTCCGGCCCAGGATGGACAAAATCGTACCAGACGGAATACTCGCCGGCATCCTTCAACCTGAAGTCAGCGCTGATATCGATAACTTTGACGCCCTGCTTGAGCAAAGGCAAAATGACCTCAGCGCTGGCCTTATGCGGCATTGCCGAGAAAGCCAGGTCTACATTGCCAAGCTCATCGGTGATGTTTAACTTTATGTCAACCATCTGAGGGAAAACTTCTGCCAGCTTCTTGCCGGCGGCACTGCGTCCGGTAACCGAAACGAGCTCCACCTCAGGATGGGCATAGAGCAATCTAGCCAGCTCCATGCCGGCATAACCGGTAACATTTATAATGCCAACTTTTAACTTCATATCACCTCTCACCCCTGTCCCCTCTCTCCTCAGTTAGGAGAAAGGGGTATTGATTTTTATTTTAAATGACAACTTTATCCCCCTCACTCTAACTCTCTCCCGCCAGGGGAGAGAGAATTCCTTACGTGTTACCCGCCTTCGGGTGACCGTAAGAATCGACAGCCCCTATGGGGTCTGCAGGGCGGGTTTAAAAACCCGCCCTTACATCTTACTTATATCTATTCTAATCCGCTCAGATTAACCCAAGCCGTCTCAAATGGCAAGTGTCGTTGATTAAACGAGTATAGGAATAGCTTCCGTCCGTTTCAAAGAAATTTACCGCACAGACGTCCTGTCCTATCTGCCAGAAATGCGAGTTATCCAGCCCCAGGAAGTGGAGTATCAGCACATGGCACACCATCTTGTGAGACACCAGGGCAATTACACCATCGGGATGCTGCTTTACCAATCCACCCACTGCAGAAGATGCCCTCTGACGTATTTCATCCAGGCTCTCGCCTCCGGGGAATCTGGTCATATGGGGAGTTTTCAGCCAGCCGTCATACATAGAGCTATCCTTAGCCCTGGCTTCCTCCGGAGAAAGTCCCTGCCATTCACCATAATCTATATCGATAATACCGGGCAAAGGCTTTGCCTGAAGCCCCAGTCGACTGGCGATGATACCGGCAGTAGCCATGGTGCGTTTCAGCGGGCTGCAGTAGACTGCCTCGACTGCCCATTCAGCCACCCGCTCCGCGGTAGCTTCAGCCTGCTTAATCCCTACTTCATCCAGCTCCAAATCTGCCCTGCCCCGAAACCTCTCCACCCGGTTCCATTCCGTCCGCCCATGTCTGATAACAATGACCTGGGTCAAGAGAAATCTTCTACCTCTCCAGAATCATAGCCATGCCCTGACCGCCACCGATGCACATGGTAACCAGCCCTCTCTTCAGATTGCCTTTTTTCATCTCATGAATGATGGTGACTACCAGTCTGGCGCCGGTGCAGCCAACAGGATGCCCCAGAGAAATTCCACTGCCCAGTATATTGGTATTGTCTATACTCATCTTCAACTCTCGCATACAGGCTATAGCCTGAGAGGCAAAAGCTTCATTGAGCTCGATAACATCCACATCCTTTATAGTTAAAGAAGCTCTATCCAGAGCCTTTCTTACTGCCGGTATGGGGCCTAATCCCATATAAGCCGGGTCGATAGCGCCGGAGGCATAAGATTTGATAACCGCCATAGGCTCCAGCTTTAATTCCTTAGCTTTTTCCCGGGTCATCAGCACCACTGCTGCGGCAGCATCGTTAATACCAGAAGCATTTCCAGCAGTGACCGTACCGTCTTTCTTAAACGCTGGCGGCAGTTTTGCCATTTTCTCCAGGCTGGTATCCATAGGGCGTTCATCGGTATCGAAGACCACCGGATCGCCTTTTCTCTGCGGTATCACTACAGGCACTATCTCATCTTTGAACAAACCTTTGGCAATTGCTGCTCTGGCCCGCTGATGGCTCAAAAGTCCCAGTTCATCCTGCTCCTGACGGGAAATACCATATTTAACAGCGATATTTTCCGCAGTTATTCCCATATGATAATCATAAAATGTTTCCCTGAGACCATCGAATACCATCAGGTCCAGAACTTCACCGGCACCGCTAATATCCATCCGGTATCCCCATCTGGCTTTGGGCATGGCATAAGGAGCTAAGCTCATATTTTCCATTCCGCCGGCAACCACTACGTCAGCATCGCCTGCCATTATCGCCTGAGCGCCCAGTGAAATGGCCTTAAGACCTGAAGCACATACTTTATTTACGGTTGCGGCAGGAGTTTCCTTGGGCACTCCCGCATAAATAGTAGCCTGCCTGGCTACATTCTGTCCCTGACCCGCCGGCAGCACATTGCCCATAATCACTTCGTCCACCTGAACCTCTCGCAAAGAGCTATCCCAGTCGTAATATTTTTTCTCCAGCTCAATCTGGCCGTCAGCTTTAAGCGCATCAGGGCCGTAATCAAGCAATTCTTTGCTGGTTTTCGGCCTCAAACCGGCTCTTTTCAGCGCTTCCTTGATAACCAGCGCACCTAACTTCACCACCGGCACCTCTTTCAAAGACCCG
>Ga0265297_10006849_pt1 | contig 16210 bp, 19 predicted proteins | sample Munlanlwell13791_FD_192502 | JGI IMG/M metagenome (GOLD analysis project Ga0265297, IMG submission 192502) | Leachate microbial communities from a municipal landfill in Southern Ontario, Canada - Leachate well 137-91 | ecosystem: Engineered > Solid waste > Landfill > Unclassified | place... | reverse complement strand
CTTTGCATCGGGCAATTGTATAAATGGAAACCCTTCCGCAGCAGAAAATGGCTGGACATGCAGTTGGGGCCAAATTGTCGGACACACCGGCGGTTCGACAACGCAATGCACCACCCATACCGGCACCATTACATCAACCGTTTATTGCCTCGTCCCTGAAGAATAATAAATTAATCGCCGATAATTTTTGTGGGGTCCGTGGGCTTGCCATCCCGACGGATTTCGAAATGCAGCTGCGGCGTTGCGACGTTGCCCGTTTTGCCGACGGTGCCGATCATGTCGCCCTGCGACACGACGGCGTTCTTTTTGACGAGAATGCGCGCCAGATGGGCATAAGCCGTCACCATATCGCCGTAGTGCTTGATCAAAATCATGTTGCCGAAGCCTTTCATGTCGTTGCCGACATAAACGACCGTTCCAGCCGCCGAAGCGACGACGGGCGAACCTTTAGGCGCGCCGATGTTGATGCCGTCGTTCTTCATGCCGCCCTTTTTAGGGCCGAAACCGGACAAGATCGGCCCCTGCACCGGCCAACGCATAGAGGAATCCGAAGAGTCATATGACGAGGTTTCCTCGGCAACGGGTTTGGTCTCGACTTCCTTCTCGACGGCTTGTGCCTTGTCTGCTTCCGCCGGTTTCGACGGCGCTGTTTCCGTTGCCTGAGGTTGCGGGCTGCTGAAACCGCTTGTTTTTAAGTTCGTCTTGGCCGTTGACGGAGGCGGAAGCTCTTCCGACGTGACTTCAACGCCGACTAACGGCGGAAGGGTGGATTTTGTAACGGGCTCAAGCGGGGAGGATTCAGGAGGTTCCAGATCGCCGGTGAAGCTTGAGCCTCCCGCAGGTAGAATGATTTTTTGCCCGCGGCGAACGTCAAACGGCGGCTTCAAATGATTGAGAACGATGATTTCGCGCATCGAAACGTTATTAGCGTGCGCGATCGAGTAGATGTTTTCGTTGCCCTTCACGGTAATCTTTTTGCCGGGGATAATATCTACATAACGCGGCAAGTCGGGAGCCGGTGGTCGAATAAGCGTGCAGGCGGAGAGAGACAACAAAGCAACAAGTAAGAAAATGGGATTCCGGATAAATCCGCTGCGCGAATTTTCCGGAATGACGGCGGTTGTTAATCTACGCAACAAATTAAACTTCCTCATCCGATACGCTCCAGTCCGTTCATGTACTTGCGCAAGGCGACGGGGACGACGATGGAACCGTCGGGTTGCTGATAATTTTCGACAATTGCGATCAGGCAGCGGCCAATGGCGATTCCGGAACCGTTGAGCGTATGGACAAATTCGGACTGCTTATCGCCCGCCGCGCGGCAACGCGCGTTCATGCGGCGCGCCTGGAAATCGCCGCAGTTCGAGCAGCTTGAAATCTCGCGGTACGCATTCTGTCCCGGCAGCCAGACTTCGATGTCGTACGTCTTTTTGGACGCGAAGCCCATGTCGCCCGTGCACAAAACAATCGTGCGGAAAGGAAGCTCAAGGCGGTTCAGAACGGTTTCGGCGCATTCCGTCATGCGTTCGTGTTCGGCCAGAGATTGATCGGGCGCCGTAATGCTGACAAGCTCGACCTTATAAAACTGATGCTGGCGCAACATGCCGCGCGTGTCTTTGCCCGCCGATCCGGCTTCGGAACGGAAGCACGGCGTCCGCGCCGTAAAGCGCAAGGGAAGCTTTTCGCGCTCGAGGAGCAGGCCATTGACGAGGTTCGTCAGCGGCACTTCCGCCGTCGTAATAAGCCACAAGTCTTCTTTCGTCGGCGCGCGTGAAATCGCGTCCGAGACGACGTCGGCAAGTTCCTTTTCGCCCTTCTTCAGGCCTTCGATTTCGGAAGGCAAAGCGTAAGACAGAGCGTCGTGCAGTAATTCTTCGCGGGATTTTGTCCGGCAAGCGATAAACATATCGTCGGCGAATTTCGGCAACTGGCCGACGCCGTAGGTGATCTCGTCCTTCACAAGCAGCGGCGGGGACACTTCGGTGTAGCCAAATTCATCCGTGTGAAGATCGAGCATAAAGTCGCCGAGCGCCCTCTCCAGCCGCGCCAAAGCGCCCTTCAATATCGTAAAACGCGCGCCCGACAGCTTGGCCGCCGTTTCGAAATCCATAAGGCCGAGCTTTTCGCCGATTTCAAAATGTTCGCGCGGAGAATCCAAAAGCGGCGGACAACCCGAACGGCGCAATTCCTTGTTGTCGTGTTCATCCTTGCCGTCGGGAACGTCCGCGGCGGGCATATTCGGCAACGACGACAGGACTTCCTGCATGCGGCGGGCAAAAAGTTTGTCCATATCTTCAAGCTTGGTCAGGCGGTCTTTGATTGCCCCGACCTCTTGCATCAGGGCTGCCGTGTCGCCCCCTTTGCGCTTGATCTCGCCGATTTGCTTGGAAATCTCGTTGCGCTTGGCTTGCAGTTCCTGCATTTCGGTCTGCGCCGCGCGGCGTTCGCTGTCCATCGTCAGGATTTCAGGAGACATCGGCGACAGGCCTCTGCGCTTCAAAGCATTGTCAAACGCCTCGGGCTGTTCGCGAATAAAACGGATGTCGTGCATGTAAGTCCCCTAGTTAATTTTTTTCTTCTCGACCCATTTGGCGCCGAAAATGGAAAGTTCGTAAAGCAGCATCAGCGGCAACGCAAGGCTGACCATGCTGATAAGATCGGGCGGGGTCAGGATGGCTGCGGCCGTAAAGATCAAGACAATAGCATATCGCCGGAAAGAGGACAATTTTGTGGCGGACAGTACGCCTGCTCTTGCGAGAAGAACGAGCACAACCGGAAGCTGAAATGCCAGTCCGAAGGCGAAGATGATCGTCATCGAAAGCGATAAATATTCGCTGACGCGGGCTTCAAGCTGAATGGGCAGAACGCCTGCCGAAGCCGGAATCTCGAAGCTCAGGAAAAACTGCCATGCCAAAGGAAAAACGACGTAATAGGCCATGGCCGCGCCAAGAAGAAAGAAGACAGGCGTCGCAATCAAAAACGGCAAGAAAGCTTTGCGTTCGTTGTCGTATAGCCCCGGCGCCGCAAATATCCATGCTTGCGCAGCGATGATGGGAAAAGCCAGAAGGCAACCCATCCACAAAGCAAGCTTGATATAGGTGACAAAGGCTTCCGTCAGTCCCGTGTAGATCAACCGGCGGTGTTCGTCCGCCGAAACTTCGGCCAACGGACGCACCAGAAATTCGTAAATCTGGGGCGCGAAGGCATAGGAAACGATAAAACCGGCGATTATCGCGATAAACGAATAGATGAGCCGCTGGCGCAGCTCGGTAAAATGCTCAAGAAGCGTTTGTTTTTGGAAATCGGGACTATCGCGCACGGTCATTCCCCGCCGGAAGGTGGAAACTTCAGTTTTTCGATTTTCTCGTTAAGCTCGGCCTCGTGCGATATTTGCTCGAACGCACGGGCGAAGTCGCGGACAAAAAGGCGCGCCTTCCTTGTCCAGCGGCCCAGCGCATGCATCACTTTGGGCATGTCTTTCGGCCCGATAGCGACCAACGCCACCGCCCCCACGACAAAGACTTCAGGCCAGGCTACGTCCAGCATAAAATGCCTCAGGCTACGGGCGGTTGTTTATCGGACTTGTCCTCGATCTTGTCGCCGTTAAGGCCTGCCTTGAAATTGCGGATGCCTTTGCCCAGATCGCCCATCACTTTCGGCAGTTTGCCTACCCCAAAAATGACAAGGACAACGATCAAAAGCAGTATGACATGCGTTAAACTTAATCCCATTGTTTCCCTCTTGTTTTTTAGTGGCGTGACCGACTATAGCTCGTTCGTAACAAACTGAAAGCCCCATGTTAAAGCAAGCGATCATTCTTATCGGCGGCCCGACGGCTTCGGGAAAATCGGCCTTGGCCATGCGTTTAGCGGGGCAGAGACAGGGCTGCATTATCAATGCCGACGCGATGCAGGTCTATGCGGGCTTGCCGATTCTCACCGCGCAGCCTTCGGCAGAGGATCGCGCGGCCATTCCGCATAGGTTATATGAAGTTACGGATGCCGCAGAAGCTTCGTCGGCGGGTAAGTGGCTGGTTTTGGCTCGCACGGCTATCGAAGAATCAATCAAGGCCGGGCGCGTGCCTATCGTTGTCGGCGGAACGGGGTTATATTTTGACGCGCTGATGGGCGGGCTAGCGGATATTCCGCCCATTCCCTACGAAGTGCGCGCCAAAGCCGCCAATTTCTATCTTGAAGTCGGAGAAAAAAAGTTCAGGGCGGAATTGGCGAAGCTAGACCCCGATAGCGCCGCTCGCATCGCCAAGAACGACAGGCAACGGCTGGTTCGCGCCTATGAAGTCGTCAAGCACACGAAAAAGACTTTAAGCGAGTGGCACAAGAATAAAGGCTCGAAGGAACATTTCTCGGCCGAGTATCATTTGTTGCTGCCGCACAGAGAGGAATTATATGCCGCGTGCGATAAAAGATTTCTCTCGATGATTGAGCGCGGCGCGATCGAAGAAGTAAAAGAATTCCTGAAGCGAGGGCTCGCCCCTACTCTGCCCGCGATGAAAATTCTGGGCGTGAGAGAAATCGCTTCTCACCTTCGCGGCGAAAAATCTCTCGACGAATCCATCGCCAAAGCTCAGCAGATGACCAGAAACTATGCCAAGCGGCAGGTGACATGGTTCAAGAACAGGTGGAGCAAATCCTGCCTGTTTGGCAAAGAAACAATTAACGAAAATCCTTTCTAAGCGTGAAAGTAATTTTGCGTTAATCCTAAAAAATCCTTTCTCGACTATTGCATAAAATGCAATCTAATTTTAAGCGTTCCTTAAACAGAAAAGTGCTAGTAAGTGCTTGTGCCACAGCGGTTTTTTCTAATTAGTTTCGCGATTTTGTGGTACGATTTAAGCAATGGAGAAGGCCATGAAAACCCAACCGATGAACGAAGAACAGATGGTGTTTTTAGTTCGCAATGCGCTGCTTGTCGCCGGACAGGAAATGGGCAGAGGCGACGAATGGCCAGTCGTGAAGGACACTATATATAAGCTGATGAAGGATTGGGAAGACCTGAAGATCGAAAGAAACGTGGACGACGTTTTGAAGACGAACATTTACGAGCAGATCGGAATTATGGAAGCTTCGCTTAAAAATTGCGCTCCGGAAGTCCGCCCGACGCTCGAAGGAAGAGTCAAAGAGTTTCGTGAAATTTGCGACGCGTACTTTGCCGATATTGATCCAAAGGCCGTCGTAGTCGACGAAGAAAACGAACCTGAACATATTAAACGCATGAAGGCTATTTTAGGAACGATGGAGGATGAAAATGAAGAATAACGATTTTGCAAATCCAGTTCGCGGTGGCGTGAATGTCCTTCGCGATATGATTCAGGAATTGACCGGCAGAAAGATGGGCAAGGAACCTCTTTTCGAAAAAGCCGGGGAGCTTGCTGCTGGACTTAATAAAAACCTTATTGACCCGCTTTTCCTTGCCGCAGTGGGCATCATTACGGGTATGGGCGATGCCAATAGATTCGATGCTACGGCAGCGCCCGTTGCCGCGCGTCCCAATTACGGCAATGGACAAGTCTTTAGGTTGGTTCCGGGTAGAGGCGCTGAAAAGTACACGCATAGATAATATGTAAGTCCGTTAGGTTGTAGTTAAGACCGGCTCGGAGGGAGAACGTCCTCCGAGCCGTTTTTTTATGCCCATTAATTGGGTTATTTGGGTTCCTACTTCCCTTTCCTTTAAAAATGCACGATAACGGAGCCTTGTTTTAACAGGCAGATTCTTGCTCCATGCATAGTTCAGACAACACCGTCATCACCAATATCCTCCACCTTATGACAGGCGGGGGCATCGGCTTGATTTCAGCCAGCCTCGCCATGTCTTTCGGGTGGCGATCCGCCGACAGGCTGCCCGGCGAAAGCCGCAAGCCCCAATGCGTTTATTGCGCTAGGCCGTCGACGTGGCAGGAGAATTTTCCTCTTATCGGGTGGCTGCTCAGGCCAGATACGCTGTCTTTTCCATGCCCATGCGGACAGAAAAAGGGTCTTTGGCAACAACCTGCATGCGAGATAGCGGGATTTATTCTGGGCGCGCCCGCTATGTATTTTCAGGACTGGTCGCTGGCCGCCCTGCCCTTATGTATCGGCATCGGGCTTATGCCAGCCATTGCCCTTATTGATTTTCACTTTGGCGTCATTCCGGACGAGTTGAATATTCTTCTGGGCTCGTGCGGGTTTTTGTTCATCCTGACGCGCGGCAGCGACGTCTTTATGGGGATGATCGTTTCAGGCGCTTTGCTTTTGATCGGCCTGTTCTTCGCCCTTGTTTACAGCAAGTGGCGGGGTCGCGAGATGCTGGGGCTGGGCGACGTCAAATTCTTCGCCGCCGCAGGAATTTGGATACATGCGCATACCGCGCCGACTTTCCTCGCCTTGTCGGGCGCGTTCGGACTCGTCTTCACGCTGCTTTGGCGGCGCATCAGCGATGAAAAGCAATTTCCTTTCGCGCCGGCGTTGTGCCTTTCGCTGGCTATATGCATTCTCTATCGCGCGGCAACGACACCATGAGCTTCGCACGTTCCCTTTTTACGGTCAGCGGTCTTACGGTCATCAGCCGCATCGGCGGGTTTATCCGCGACTCGTTGACCGCCATATTCTTGGGCGCAGGTCCGGCTGCCGACGCTTTTTTCGTCGCGCAGCGGCTGCCCAACCTTTTCAGAAGCCTGTTTGCCGAAGGCGCGTTTTCGGCGGCTTTTGTTCCGCTTTACGCCACGGAACAGGAACGCAACGGCAAGGAAGCCGCTCAACAATTCGCCGGACAGGCGTTGATGCTTCTTCTGACGGCCTTGATACCCTTTTCCGTCGTCGTGATGATGTTTATGCCGCAAGTCATGCTGGCTTTGGCTCCCGGCTTCGAGCGAGGGACAGAACGGTACGATCTTGCCGTCACTTTCAGCACGATTACGTTTCCCTACCTTACGTTGATTTCGATCACGGCTTTGCAAACCGGCGTTTTGAACGCGCGCGGAATCTTCGGCCCCGGCGCCGCCGCGCCGATCGTCCTTAACATCGTTTTGATTTTGGCTTTGATAGCCACGCACTTCTTTGACTGGCACGTAGGTTATACTCTGGCGTGGGCGGTGACGTTTTCGGGCGTCGTGCAATGCGCATGGCTTGCGGCAAGCTGTTATCATGCGCGGGCTTCGATACCGATTTTAAAACCCCATTTGAGCGAAGCCAGCGGCTTGCTTTTCCGCCGCATCGGCCCCGGCGCCGTCGGCGCAGGCGCGGCGCAGATTAATCTGCTGATCTCGACCATACTGGCGTCCACGCTGCCGACGGGCGCGGTGTCGTACCTGTATTATGCGGACAGGCTGAACCAGTTGCCCTTGGGCATTGTCGGCATCGCCGTCGCCACGACCCTATTGCCTCTTTTGTCGCGGTGCATCGAGCTTGGAGACAATGAAAAGGTCAAACATTATAACAGCCGCGCTATCGAGTTTTGTTTTCTGCTGGGGCTGCCTGCGACGATCGGGCTTATCGTTCTGGCAAAACCCATTATCGAGACTTTGTTCCAGCACGGCGCGTTTATGCCGGAAGACACGGAAATGACCGCCCAGGCTTTATGCGCCTATGCGTTGGGCGTTCCCGGGTTTTTGCTCATTAAAGTCTTTGCCGCCGGTTTCTTTGCGCGGCACGATACCAAGACTCCGGTAAAAATCGCCGTTATCGGTATGGTCGTGAACGTCGTTTGCTCGATCCTGCTTTTGGGGTGGCTGCAACACATCGGCATTGCGCTGGCTAACACCATCGCCGTCACTTTTAATGCGGCGGCGTTGTTTTGGACGATGCGGCGTTTGAACATCTCTATCGGCGACGCGAGATTACACGGCAACCTGAAAAGAATATCCTATTGCGCCGCGATTATGGCTGTCGTGACCGTTCTTTTGACGTATTTCGGCTGGGATGCCGCCGTTGCGGCGGGAAATATGCGGAAAGTCGTCAGCCTTGGCGCGTTGATTGGCATATCCGGACTGGTTTATGCCGTCGCGTTGCATCTGTCCGGAGCCATGAAATGGCAGGATGTGAAGATGCTTTTGGGAAGGGAATAGTGTACTGTAACGGATGAATATAATTAAGTTGGGGACTAAGGAATGGCCGAGCAGGAAAATTCAGAAAATCTTTCTTACGACACCTTTGCCGCGTCGATTCAGCGCAGCAAGGCTTTGGAAGAAGACTTAAAGAAAAACCCGAAGAAGCACCGCGTCATGACCGGCGACAGGCCGACGGGAGATTTGCACATCGGGCACTATTTCGGCTCGCTGCAAAACCGCGTTCGCCTTGCCAAGCTGGGAGTCGAAAGCTTTATCCTGATCGCCGATTATCAGGTTCTGACCGACCGCGAGGTTTTTGACCGCATTTCGGAATGCACGATCAATCTTGCCACGGATTATATCGCCGCAGGGCTCGACCCGAACGCGGGCAATGTCTTTATTTATCCGCACAGCTGCGTGCCGGAACTGAACCAGCTTATGCTGCCGTTTCTGACTCTGGTCAGCGTTTCGGAACTCGAACGCAATCCGACAGTCAAAGAAGAAATCGAAGCCGCCAAAATGACCCGCATCAATGCGGGTATGTTCACCTACCCCGTTCATCAGGCGGCCGACATTTTGTTCTGCAAAGCCACGACCGTGCCGGTCGGCAAAGATCAGCTTCCGCATATCGAGCTGACGCGCACCATCGCGCGGCGCTTTAACGCAAAGTATGCGCCCAATAAGCCGATATTCACCGAACCGCAGGGGTTGCTCAGCAATGCGCCGACGATTTTGGGATTGGACGGCAGCAATAAAATGAGCAAGAGCCGCAACAATACTATCCCGCTTCGCGCGACCGAGGACGAAACGGCCAAGATCATCAAAGCCGCGACGTCGGATTCCGAACGCCTGATAACTTATGAACCCGAACGCAGGCCGCAGGTCGCCAATTTGTTGCTGATCGCGTCATTGGCGAGCGGCGTAGCGCCTGAAAAAATTGCCGCCGACATCGGCAACGGCGGCGCGGGCAAATTGAAAGAATACCTGACGACGAGCCTGAATGAATTCTTCCGCCCTCTACGTACACGCCGCGCCGAGTTGGCGAAAGACGTCGGCTATGTGCGCCGCGCGCTCGACATCGGCATTGAAAAAGCCCGCGACGTGGGCGCCGAGACTCTTGCCGAAGTGCGCGAAGCCATGAATATGTATAGGTAATCAAACATTTAAAGCTTTATTGTATAATTTTATTGCTGAAATTAATTGCGAAAAATATAGTTTTCTACCTATTAAAACTGAAGGCATTTTTTATGTTTTTGCTCAAATTAAAATATAACTTACTCATATGTGCGCTTGTATCTTTGGACACGCCTGTCAGATGTCTATACAAACATGCCAGAAATTATGAAGAAGACGCTTACACAGTAGTGAATTCTACAGAACTGAATGTAAAGAACGCCAAGATAGCCGCTAAAAATTTTGATGCTGCGTCTATTTGCTATAAATTGGCAATGAGAGAAGCGACTTGTTGGAGAAGAAGATCCGGGTTTAGAGAAGCACATCTCAGATGCGAAGCGCAGGCTGCCGCTATTCGCAAAAATTTTGAGCTTAATTGACAGAGGACGGAGATGACGGAACGCCCCAAAAATCAAAATCCGGACGACATTGATGTCGGCACGTGGTTTTTGGACGTTGATCCGGCGAAGGGCGTTACCAATCCTCTTGAGGCGGCGAAAATTGCCGAAACCGAAAAAAATTACGGAAGAGCTTCGACGCTCTATCGCGCCGCCGCCGAGCTGGCGACAAACCAGCGGCAGTTGGACGAGATTATTTCAGCAGGCGTCAGGTGCGAAAAAATGGCCAGAAAACAGCGCCCGTTTTGCTGCCAAGGGCTTGAGTATCTATAAGTAATGCTTATGAAATTATTATAATTTCTTGCGCCCCAGCGTACCGTTAATGTATTATAATCGCTACGTTTTTAAAGGGTTTTCACATGTCTATTATGCCGGGTTCAGGGGTTATATGCGGAAGGCTATCGAGAGATATCCTGCCTGTTATTTCTAACCATCATCATGTGAGCAGGACGTGGGCACTTGTTAAGAGGCTTGTCACTGCTGCCAAGCATGGGAAACTAAAGGCAACAATTGATAATATGTTGAATAACAGAAGTTATTTTCAGCGGCTTGAGTGCCTCCCGCCGTCTGAAGTGTTTGCTTTCAAAACGGATGAAGCACCCTCTTTTCCCTTTACGTCACATTCAGGTTCTATGCATGCTGGCACATCGGATTATTATATGCCTCGCCATCCGGTAACGAGTTTCGATAACAAGGCTTCGGAACGTTCCGGCAAAAAATTTCAATCGTAAAATTATAGCATTCTATTTATTGGAAATCATTTTGATCAAGGCCATAAAGCTGACCGTTGTCGAATTTAGCAAGAGCTTGGTTGTTCCCGGACAAGAACAAGTCAACGACCTTGTTGGGCGTGCCGTTGATGCCGAAAGCAATCGCCAATATGATGACGCCGCTGATTATTTTGGGATTGCGGGTGTTGTCGCGTCAAAAAGAAAACCAATGTTATACAGGGCGGAAGAGCTTGTGCAGGCAAGCGTACGCTGCTTGGACATAGCGCATGAATCGAAGCGCAGACCGGAGAAAAAATTCAAGACCGGATACTTACGCTATTTAGCCACGAAAATTGGTTATATAATTTAGAGGGTATTTTTTGATGGGAACGTTTGACGTTAAAGGCGGGCTTAAAAAACTTTTTGGCGATGTTGCCGAAGACGCTGCCAGCCACATCAAAAAAGCGGAAGAAGCTGAGAAAAAAGGCGACCTTTTTGAAGCCTCCAAACAATATAAAGAGGCCGAGAAACTGACAACGTCAGGAAAAAACGCCCTAAGAAACAAAGCAAAAGAATGCGAACGACGCGCCATGAATAATTTCGCAAATAAACACAATATTCGGTCACATTCTTCGAAATAATTTTCTATATGACGGCATAGAGCGAGTGTTCTATACTTGTTCTTATGGCACGTACTGCTCCAAACCTTTTCGATAATGCCGCTGTCAGGCCCCTGCCCGACAAATTGCGTCCGCGCACTTTGAGCGAGGTCGTTGGGCAAGATCATATCCTTTCACCTGAAGCGCCTGTCGGGAGGATGGTCGCCGCCAAACGGCTTTCATCCATGATTTTGTGGGGCCCGCCCGGATGCGGCAAAACAACCATTGCGCGGTTGCTCGCCGACGCTACGGGTTTGTATTTCGATCCCGTTTCCGCCGTCGCCTCGGGCGTTGCGGAGTTGCGCAAGATTTTCGAAGCCGCCGATAACCGCCGCGCGACGGGGCAAGGCACTTTGCTTTTTATTGACGAGGTTCATCGCTTTAACCGCGCCCAGCAGGACGTTCTGTTGCCTTATGTTGAAGATGGAACGGTGACTCTGGTCGGCGCGACGACGGAAAATCCGTCGTTCGAGCTTAACGGCGCTTTGCTGTCCCGTTGTCAGGTTTTTGTGCTGAACAGGCTCGACGATGCGGCGCTGGAGTCGCTTTTGAAACGCGCCGAGGACGACGCTGGGCATAAGCTTGCGTTGACACAAGACGCGCGCGCGGCGTTGAAGGCCATGGCGGACGGCGACGGGCGGTATGAGCTGGTTATGGCCGAGGAAATCCTGTCGTTACCGAAAGACAAGAAGCTTGACCCAACTCAGCTGGCGGCGTTCGTGCAAAAACGCAGACCTCTTTATGACAAGGCGCAGGAAGGCCATTACAATCTGATTAGCGCGTTGCATAAATCGCTGCGCGGCAGCGATTGCGACGCGGCGTTGTATTGGTTTGCGCGGATGCTGGCCGGAGGCGAAGACCCCCGTTATATCGCGCGGCGTTTGACGCGGTTTGCAAGCGAAGATGTCGGGCTGGCCGATCCGCAGGCTTTACAGATCGCGCTGGCCGCATGGGAAGCTTATGAGCGCATGGGAAGCCCCGAAGGCGAGCTGGCTTTAGCCGAATTGGTGATTTATCTGGCGACCGCGCCGAAGTCGAATGCGGCTTATGTGGCGTTGGGCGCGGCGCACAGGGCTGCCGGTGAATACGGCTCGTTGATGCCGCCAAAGCATATTCTGAATGCGCCCACGAAATTGATGCAGGAAATCGGCTATGGCGAAGGGTACGAATACGATCACGACACTGCTGAGGGCTTTTCAGGGCAAAACTATTTTCCGGACGGAATGGCGCGGCAGGAGTTTTATCGCCCCGTCGAGCGCGGATTTGAGCGCGAGGTACGGAAAAGGCTCGATTATTGGGCGGAATTGAGGAGGAAGAGGGAGACGAAGTAATTTTCGTCTTCCTTGCAAATAGCCCCATATTTAGACTAAAAACGCGTTTGAGCGTTTCAGTAAGAAAACAAAGGGGATGCCCGCCTTCGCGGGCATGACGAGAGGGTAAATGGCTTCGTATCAGTATATCTATGTGATGAAAGGCCTTTCGAAGGCTTGGCCCGGCGGCAAGAAGGTTTTGGACGACGTTTGGCTGTCTTTTTATCCGACGGCGAAGATCGGCGTTCTGGGCCCGAACGGCGCGGGTAAATCTACGCTGCTGAAGATCATGGCCGGGCTCGACACCGATTATTCGGGCGAGGCGTGGGTTGCCGAAGGCGCGACCGTCGGCTATCTGCCGCAGGAGCCGCAGCTTGATCCCAAACTGACGGTTCTGGAAAACGTAGTTGCCGGTTTGGGCGAAAAGAAGGGCCTGCTCGACCGCTATGAAGAGGTCAGCAACGAGCTTGGCAAAGTCGAAGACCCCGACGAGATGCAGGCTCTTATTGACGAGCAAGCGGCGTTGCAGGAAAAAATCGAAGCCGGAAATCTATGGGACTTGAACCGCTCTATCGAAATCGCGCTCGACGCGCTGCGGTGCCCTCCTCCCGATGCCGACGTAACAAAGCTTTCGGGCGGCGAACGCCGCCGCGTGGCCTTGTGCCGCCTGCTCTTGCAAAAGCCCGATCTGCTTTTGCTCGACGAACCGACGAACCATCTGGACGCGGAATCCATCGCGTGGTTGCAAACCTATTTGGCGGAATATACCGGCGCCGTCGTTATGGTCACTCACGACCGCTACTTCCTCGACAACGTCACGGGATGGATTTTGGAGCTCGACCGCTCGAAGGGCATTCCTTACGAGGGCAATTACACCGCATGGCTTGAACAAAAGCAAAAACGCCTTCTCCAGGAAGAACGCGAAGAAACGGGTCGCCAGAAAACCCTCGCCCGCGAATTGGAATGGGTCAGGCAATCGCCGAAAGCCCGCCACGCCAAAGGCAAGGCGCGTATTACCGCTTATGAAAGCCTTCTCGCTCAAAGCACTGAAGAGCTTTCGGATGTCGCGCAGATCGTCATTCCGACGCCGCCGCGCCTCGGCAACACCGTCATTGACGCCGAGCATCTGGGCAAGGCCTTCGGCGATAAGCTTTTGATTGACGATTTATCGTTTATGCTTCCTCCGGGCGGCATCGTCGGCATTCTGGGCCCGAACGGCGCCGGCAAATCAACGCTGTTCAAAATGATTACGGGACAGGAAAAGCCCGACAAAGGGACGATCAAAGTCGGCGATACCGTCAAGCTGGGCTATGTTGACCAAAGCCGCGATAGCCTGCACGACAATAAAACCGTGTGGGAAGAAATCTCGGACGGGCTCGACATCATTGATTTGGGCAAAAAGTCCATGCCGAGCCGCGCCTATGTCGCCGCGTTCGGCTTTAAGGGCGTTGACCAGCAGAAAAAGGTCGGAATCCTGTCGGGCGGCGAACGCAACCGCGTTCACATGGCCAAGATGCTGAAATCCGGCGCGAACGTCCTTTTGCTCGACGAGCCGTCGAACGACTTGGACGTTGATACGCTGCGCGCTTTGGAAGACGCGATTGTCGCCTTCCCCGGCTGCGTCGTCGTCATCACCCACGACCGCTGGTTTATGGATCGCGTCGCCACGCACATTCTGGCGTTCGAGGGCGACAGCCAAGTCGTCTGGTTCGAAGGCAATTATCAGGACTACGAGGCCGACAGGCATCGCCGCCTCGGCACGGATGCCGATCAGCCGCACAGAATCAAGTATAAGCCTTTGGAACGTGGGTAGAGATGGCCTCTCAAGCTCTCAATGCTTTGGCCGTTTTGAAAAATGTAAAATGGGAAAGGTGGCCTGCGGACGCCGACTATATCAAGGGCAGAGATCCGGCGTTGACCGAAGAGGTTATGCGCAAAACAGGCTTCGAGATCGGAAAAGAACTCTTTTATACGCTTCCGCAAACATATTCCGGCGATGAATTCAATAAATGGCCGTCGGTTCTTTTTCCGGATATGCGTCTTACTGGCGACGATATTATATGGAAGATTAAGGGGCTTCAGGCGTTAAAAACGCTGGCCAATCTTGACGTCAAATTTCCCTTCTACGATACATTACAATCCGATGTGGCTCGCGAAGCCTATCGCCGCGTTAGAACGCTTCCCTCCCGGACAAATCCGGCCAAAAACCCTGTGCCCAAACGCGGGTAAACGGCAGAGTAAAACTACCTATTTTTGGTAACAAAATCAGAAGGTTTTGGTTTTTACTTTGTAGTCCGTTTTTTATAGAGTGCGTTAAGTAACAACTCGGAATAAAGGATCATAAAATGAGTTTATCTTTTGGAACGGCTTTAAATATTTTACGCGATGCAAAATGGGACAGAGCGCCTGCCGGCGCTGCCGTCCTTTGCTGTTGCAGCAGGACGCTAAGCGAAGACGTTATGCGCGCTATGAAGTATGTCCCCGGGGAAAGCCTTTTTTATACTCTTCTCAAAAGCGAAAACCCAAAGGAAGAATATGGCAATTGGCCATCGGAACATTTTGCCAAAAGCGGCGCCAGCATGCCGCCCAATGAATCTATCCAATGGAGAATTGTTGGACTGAATGAATTAAAATTATTGGCCAATCTTGAAGTGCCTTTTCCGGATTACAAGAAACTGCAAGATGTGGAAGTTGCCAATGTCTATCGCCGCCTTGAGGTTGGGAGCATGCCAACAAAGCCTCAGGGATTAGAACCCAAGTAAAGCCGCTATTTTTTGAGACAGCGCCGCAGGGTCGCCAACGACCTCGACGATCTTGAGGCGGCCTGTTTCGCCGGATTTGATCGAGATCTGTTTTTTCGTAAGGCCAAGTTCTTTGGCGAGCCTTTCGATCAGGGCTTTGTTGGCTTTGCCTTCGCGGGCGTCCGCCGCGACGGATACTTCGACCGCTCTTTTTCCGTCGCCTATATCAACGATTTTGATGGTTCTGGAACGCGACAAGCCGGGCTTGGCACGTATTGTCAACCGTATGCCCCCCGCAAAAGGAGTAAGAATATCCGCGTTGCTCATGGCCGTTTGTCTTTGACCTCAAACAACGAAAAATTCGGAATGCCCTTCAAAGGTACTCGCGTCAGCCAGAAAGGCGTCTGCCGCCTGATAAGCTGGACGGCAAACGTTTCGTCCGATTGGGGCGATAGAGTGTGTTCTGTTTGCGGCTTTTGATTTCTTAGATACATCGTCGGGACATAATGGCACAGAACGACAAGGTCTATACCGTCGCGCGTGGCGATCTGCCGTGCTTCGGACGGAACGGTTGTCGAAAAGAAATCGAGAGAATCCATGTTCCCGCGCACGTTCGTATGATAAGGCGCGGACATGACTTCGTGCGGCGTGTAATAGATTAGACCCGCGCCCTCGCCTATCATGTTCATGATGCGGAGCTTCTTATCGCCATAGGGAGGTGCTTTGAGGACGCCTGAAATCCGGCGTATATCGCAGGAGTTATCAACGCTCTGCGCCGAAAACAGCAGCACGCCGACGTTGAACGATCTGCTGTCCATAAGCGCGGGCAAAAACACGACCGTCAACGGCCCCAAAAGAAGGATAAGCCCGATTTCCGCCCAAAAACGCCGCCTGCCCTCATATTTTTTGGCGATCAAAGGCCAGCCAAGAGAGGCAACCGCCACAAGCGGGATGATCGAGAACAATTGGGCGTAAATCATCAATCTGATCTGATAGAAGAACGCCAAAACGACCGACGTCGTCAAAAACAGCGCAAGAAGAAGCCAGTTCCATCTTTTGTGGTCATTGGCCTTATGCGCCATAAAAAGGCTGGTCGCTACGCCGATGACGATCGTGACGGCATATAGTAGCGCTTTGATAACGCCGACGCGCTCGATCATCGGCACGGCTTCTTCGAG
>Ga0265297_10006847_pt1 | contig 16210 bp, 20 predicted proteins | sample Munlanlwell13791_FD_192502 | JGI IMG/M metagenome (GOLD analysis project Ga0265297, IMG submission 192502) | Leachate microbial communities from a municipal landfill in Southern Ontario, Canada - Leachate well 137-91 | ecosystem: Engineered > Solid waste > Landfill > Unclassified | place... | reverse complement strand
AGCGTCCTTCAAGATTACATCCCTTTATTGTGGTACATTTGTGGGTGATACGCCTGGCTCATTTGTGACTGATACACCCGGTACATTTGTGAGTGATATGACCGGCACATTTGGTGTGATATTATCAAGGAGAGTTGTAATCATTGCATTATGACAGGATAATAATCCGTCTCTGTTACCAGTTAATGAAAAACCTTCAGTCGTATAGGTTCTGTTAACTAAAAGATTTATCCAATCCTGGACTTTTGTTAAAGAACCGGTGAATGGAATTTCCGATAATTCGATTAATCGCCATTCATAAGCCCTGATACCTACAAATGATTCTGGTTTTTGTCCGGGTTCAACTAAAAGTTTACCAACAAGTTCAGATTTACCAAGTAACACTTTAGCCATTTCAACATCAATCGGTTTGCCAATGTCATAGGCTTTTTTCAATGTCAAAGCTGAATCTTCAATCATAGTTTTTATTTTTAACGCGTCATAATGCTATATGCATGTAAAATAGGCTATTGCGGTTTTTAAACGAATCAAGCTTTTACAAAATTTATAAGCGAAAACATCCTGCGATAGATGCTCCTCCCGGAATGGCTAAAGCATCAAAATCTTCGTCTTTAATTTGATCAAAAGGTAACTCAGGTTTTACTATCAAATTCCAGTAGCAAGCAAATTCCGGTCGTAATCCTGTTGTAATTAAGTCTACCGCATTATATCCAACTTCACGGCTCCATCCAACCACATCTGTAAATACACTGGCTTCGTAAGCTTCGAATCCTTGTGATAAAAATAAAAGTACCATTTTAGCCATCTTTATATAGATCAAGTTTTTTAATATCTAATCTGCCATTAATCTTTTCTCAAAGCATACACTGTTTGGCATGTCTGCATATTGACCGAAATTTTCAATCAGAGAATATCCAAGCTTTGTATAAAGTCCAATTGCTTCTGGCTGACCCTTTCCTGTTTCCAATACAGATTTTGTATAACCTAATTCAATAGCCCAATCTTCTAATTTCCCAAGTATGACTTTTGAAATCCCCTTGCCCCGATAATCAGCCTGAACAAACATTCTCTTAATTTCAATAGTGTTATTATCAAATGGCTTAAAACATCCACACCCAACCGGAGTGTTGTTTATATAGGCAACAATAACAGTTTCAATTAAATCGATCTTGTTGTATTTGTCGTACTCAACTTGAGCTTTATTGTATCGTTTATTCAAGTCTAAATCTAACTTGGCAACCAAGAAGCCAAAGTCTTGATCTGAGCTTTTAGTTCGCTTTGTTGTTATTATATCCATAAATATTCGGTTTATTATACTTTTTTGTTTTTTCGATTCTATACTTTCTACTTTTTTCTGTTTTATTTAAAATGTCACGCAACACAAAATTATATAATTGAAATCTTTTACTTCGATTTTCAGTAAGCCCGAAATTTCCAGATTTGTTCTATTGTCGCAGTCGTTTTACTATTTCTCGCCAATTGGCTATATACATTGTTGCCGGCTGGGGTTATTCTTTCAATTTATTTCTCAACTCGCTTTGATATGTTTCCATAAATTTGTCCAAATTCATAAGTATATACGCCAGTGCCCTGATGAAAGGATTTTTATACTCTATGACTTCTGTTGCAGAGAAGCGCGTTTTTTCTTCCTCAACTGTTTCAAATTCAGCAAACCAATAACCTGTAAAGTGTTTACTTTCCATCCCAAAGGAGTAAAACTTGCAAGGCTTTTTCTCCATTGTTTTAAATCTGATTGTATATCCGTTTGAAGTTTCGTCCCAGATTTCGACTCCATTATTTGATTCAATAATTTTCAAGTCATCTAAAGATGTTCTGTACTTCCAATCAAGGTTATTGGTTACAATACTGTAGACTTTCTCAACCGGAGCATCAAAAACGGTTTGTTTTGCCAAAACCCTTTTCTTGGGCAGAAATAATCCAATAGTCAGGATTGTTAACAGAAGTAGAATAATCCCCAAGAAAAAATAAATTACAATCCTCATACTTTCCATTATAATTTTTAGTTTATTAAATCTCTTTTCATTATTGTTGATGTAGTCAAGTGGCAATTCACTATCAACTTTGCAGAAAGCTTGCAAGCGAGAGTGAAGTACACATAATAGCCTAAACCGCTATTACTTATGGGCCTATATTAGCAGATTGATTTTTATTGAGTTTTAAAATTGACCTCATAAGACTTTAATGGGATGCCTTGTTCTGTTTTGAAGTTTTGACCAGTTAACACAAATTGATATTCTTTGTCTGGAATCAACTGAACTTCCATTATAACTGATTTATTATCATTGATGTAATGAATATTACCAAGCTTAGGAAAGGCAGATTGTCCTTTGCTTCCATAATTTACAGAATAGCCTTTGCCAGCTAATGGTCTGTCAAAATTTATTGTTATAGTTTTTATTTGCGGATTTACACTTTTATCATTGTTTGTAAACTCTGCTATTGATTCGACTTTAGGTCTTTGTGCATCAATTTGACTTATCTTTTCAGCAAAATCCTTATATGCATTCAAAAGTTCTGGCACATAACTTTCAAGTGTTGGATATATATTTCTTTGGTTATCATATTTCATTAGTTCATTAACAAGTCCTTTAATCCAAATGAAACCATTGTTAGATTCTTTGTTTATCATCATCCGGATTTCCGTTTCATTAGCACCATGATCAATAAAATATTTTATTACCGATGCTCTCACTAACGCCTCATTAAGCATAATTAACCAACTTCCGTATGCTTGCTGGCTCATCTCGTATCCTACTGCATTGTAAATTTCATTTCCATTTTTCTCGAATGCTTTCTCGTTTTTTGCTAAAAGAGGGTTTATAAACGAATGATTAAATTCATGTATAATGATTGGCAAATATTCATTTTTCTCATAAATAGGCATCCCTGATTCATCTACTTTCCAAGTTCCCATAATTGCAAATACTTCTTTTTTAGTATTAGGAAGTGTGTAAGACGGCCCATAATTGTGACCACCACAGCCTGGACTTACAATGATGTTGAAATTTTCTTCTGCCTTGTTCCCATAAAACGATTGAAACCAGTTCCAGTCTAAGGTTTTATAAACAGAATCAAAGCGATTGGATATTTCTTTGAATAACTCCATATTTTCCCTGAAGAACTTTTCACACTCAGCATCTTTATAAAATGCCTTTAGCAACTTGATGAATTTATTCGCATCATTTTTAGTCCATCTTTTATCGGGAAGGGTGCTGGAAAAATCAGTCATGGGATTTAGATTATCATCGAGTATAACGGACAAACTCACCACAGCTTCATACGAGATACCATTATTTTCTCTTAATAATCTTGCAAACTTTATCAATTCATGCTCTTTATAAGCACTAAAATGGGTTTCAACTTTGTCTGTATATCTTTTAAAAAAAGTTGCATTGTACTCTGTGTTTCCAGCCAATCTAAAAACAATGCTCAACAATTCAACTCGTTTATCAACTTTGGGCGGTTCAATAAGTTGTTTTTCTTGCGCATAGGCTTGTAAGCTTAAAACAATAAATGCAAATAATATTATTCTTTTCATAGTCGTTGATTTTTGTCATTTTAAACTGATCGCTAATGATTGACGGTATGGCAAGTAAGGGATTGCGGGCTACGTTCTTGACCACCGTTGCAAAATTTTGAGCGGACTACTGAGCTTCGAAAACCACTGAAACCCTTATTTGATATACCGTGTATTGGCAACTGGTGTTCTTTCATCTCTCAATATTCAATTTCTAAAGGTAATTCACTCGCTGTTTCTATTAATATTTTCACATCATTTATTCCTATCCCCCCTTTGAAAATACTATGTTCCTTTATCCGTTGGTTAATCCTTTTATATAAATCAATCGGGTCAGCTTTTGAGACTTTCTCGACTGTATCTAATCCTAAGTCGTAAAGCATTTGGGCATAAGTTACTCCCACCCATTTTATTCTTGACAAATCAGTCAGTTTTGTTAATTCTAAAATTTCCGTATAATCTATCCCTGTTGAATCAGCAAGTTTTTGTCTATCAATTTTCGTTAATACCTTATCGTATAATTTTTCAGTATTTATAACGTCTGCTTTCGCCAATTTGTCTATTGAGTTCTTCGAAATCCAAATAAAATCAGCAAGTTTGTTCGGTTTTGGAAGAGTACTGTTTAATTCTCTAAGTAAAATGGTCAGATAATCACCCGACAAGCAATTAACCTTTGATAATTCAGTGAATTTATCTTTCTTTTTTAGTAACTGAATCAACTCCTTGATGTTTTTAATCCCAATGTTCTTAAAAAATCCAAATCGTTCATCCAATTTTTCTTTAAGAACCATTCTGCTTGGTGGCAAATAGGCACATTCCAACTTTTTCTGATAATCCTCAATTGTTATTTTTCCTAAATCGATATAATAGCCCATAGTGAAATAATTAAAAAAAGAGAACCTGCATGAAACAGGTTCTCTCAGTTAGTTTTTACATTGGTTTTACAGGAACACAAATATCAACGATAAATTTTCCATCTTTAGGTTCTTCCGGGTACATTTCAAAACAAGGTTTATCATCAGGTTGGTAACCGCTTGTCGGAAACCACTGTCCATAAACCCAATCCCATGCTTGTTGAAAATCCTGGGCAGAAAGCTCAAAACGGGCAATTACATATTTTGCTGCCTCAATTTCCATTTTCCCAACTTCTCCCTCAACTTTGGTGTCAGCAGGAACAGTAATACAAACACTCATTCGTAGTTTGTCTTCGATTGTAACATTTGGGTCGTCATGATAAATAACCAACGATTTGAAGTCTTTACCACCTATTAAACCTCTTGGTCCCGCCCATGAAAACAATCTATTCCAAATGCCTTCGAATAGTTTATCGTTCCCTTTATATGGACCAATGTGCCTAATGTAGGCTACTGTCATTTTTGGAAGTTCATTTACTTCCACACTTTTGTTTAATTTCATATTTGTCCTCCATTTAATGGTTTTTAATTCAGGACAAAAATATTGGGTTGGCTTCTCATCGCTTTGACCGCTATTGCTATCTTGTTGACTTAAATTGCTATTTTTTGATTTATTTACTCTGTATTTTGAGGCGGAAATTTGAAAATAGCTTTTAAAATTCCTGGAAAATATTGAAATGTCGGAAAATCCGCATTTGTAAGCTATTTCGGAGATGCTCTCGTTTTTATTGGTTAAAATTAAAGTAGCGGCCTTTTCAAGTCTAACTCTTAAAATAAACTGAAAGGGTGTTTCACCAACAATTGACTGAAATATTCTATTGAAATGAAATTTAGAAAAATTTGCTACTATTGCCAATTCTTCAAGTGTCATCGGCTTCTCAATATTTGATTCAATATAATCAAATGTCCGATTGATTCGGAATATGTATTCTGTATTCAAGTCTTTTTTCTCAATCATTTTATTGTCAGAATTGTTGCTTTCATGGTTTTGTCACACTTGTTGCTATCGATTTCTGGCTTTGCGTTCAGGCAGGTTTCGGAGCACATAGTTTCAATTTATTACGAATGCTCAATAGAAGCACAACACTTCAAATTTACACGTCAGCCCGCCTGAAGCAAAATCCGTGTTATGGGCTGGTGTGATGATTACTTTTAAAACTAACTTTGTCTAATTTAAGTCGATATATAATGCTGGCAATCCAAACAGTTATAAGAATTGTCAATAAAATAGCTGTCTGTAAATTTAATTCGGTAAAGAAGTTATTAAGAGAATGAAATGCTGCAACCGCTAATAACGAGTTTGTCTTTTCTGCCACCAAACCGATTCCCCAACTCCCTAACAATAAGATAAAAAAGAAAATTATATTTGAGCTGGTTAAGTTAAAATTCAAATGCCAAACAAACCACAAAATAGTTATTATCAGTATTCCGACAAATTTTGGTAATGGTACTAATAATTGTTGCAAGAAACCACGCCAACCAATTTCTTCTAGTAATCCGTAAATCAAGACTGTAAAAATTGCAATTAGTGGGAATGTCCCCTTTGCGAAGTATGCAACAATTCCAATTAAAATTGCAGGCAATAGCCAATAAATTGACAATGGAATAAGAATGTTTGTAAAATTACCTTTCAGGTTCATTTTGAAATGAATGTGAAACAGTTTAATTGCCACTAACGCACCAATTGCAGGTCCAATGCCCTGTAATATTGTCACTATAAAAGTGCTGTTAATTCCTGCTAACAACTCTGTCTTGTTAGTCAAATATCTAAGTAAAACAGCTATCACATAAAAAACAATAATAGCAATGATTGTTATTCTTTTGTCAACTATTCTTTCTATTTTTTTCTGAGTGTTCATATTGTTGCTTTTGTCATCTTAACACTTGGCACATAACGGTAAATTGCATTAGTGGTGGAAGGTTGCATGGTAGTTTCCTGTCAAACCGTCACGAAGTTTGAGAGGGCTACAAGCCTTGATATTTAGTGCTTTGCCTGGCATTACCAGTACAAAGTGTTAACGATTTGTTGCTTTTAATTCATTACATTCTATCATATATAAACCGTGGTAATACTTTTAATATTCTACCTATAACCCCCCAGCGTTTTGTCACATAGACAACCTTTTTTCTTTTCTTTATTGCCTTAAATATTTGTCTTGCGACTTTATCGACAGGCATTACCCAAAACAAGCCTTCTCCTTTTGCCATATCCGTATCAACTAATCCTGGCCTGATGTCCGTTACAAAAATGGGCTTCTTTGATTTTGTCGATTTTTGTCTCAGTCCTTCTAAGTAGTTTATTTGATATGATTTAGTTGCATTATATGACGGAGCTTGACGACTTCCTCTTATTCCAGCTGCAGATGTTACTGCTGCTAAATGTCCATAATTCTGTTTCTCAAAATAATTAAATGTCCAATCTACAATATTTGTAAATCCTGTTACATTTAAATCTATTACTTTTCTTTCAATGTCAAAATCTAATGATTCGTTCAGTTCTCCTGTTCCTGAACTTAAAATCAATAAGTCAAGTCCACCAAGCTCTTTCGTTAATTCATTCAATTTCTCAATTGATATTTCAATATTGGTTGCATCAAAAGTTTTTATCAAGAAGGAATCAGGTTTTTGCTCTTTTAGTTTATCTAACAATTCGGTTTTTCTTCCTGTAATTCCAACCTTATAATCATTTTCTATTAGTAATTCAGCAAGTCCTTTCCCTATTCCTGATGATGCTCCAATTATAATTGCTTTTTTCATTTAATCTATCTCATTTATTTGTGTAATGTCCTTTTTCAATAATCGCCAACGCTCCCGCGGTAAAATTCCGTCTTTACGGGATTTAACGCGTGTTAGCAATAGTTTTATTCAAATGACTCTTGCCCATAAGTGAATGTGGACATCAGAAGTAGAACCATGATAAAAAAATTTGATTTCATCGTAAATGTATTTTAAAGTTATTGCTAGCGGCTGATGTTGCTTGCTTTTTGCGCACTAACGTAAATGCAAGCCGATGTTGGAAGCCGTTTATTGGCCCCTTTGTTCAAGGCGATCAATTTTTTTATGCAATTCTTTTATCTCATTTAACATTTCTACCATGAATGGGTTTGAATATGACTGATTTCGCTGTTCTTCTTGTCTAAATCCAAGTTGAGAGTCAAGATAGCCTAAGATTAATGAAAAAATAATGAATAATATTACTGCAATAGGTATAGAAATAAGTGCATAATCAAAGACTGTCTTTCCCCATGTTGTATCTTGATATTTTTCCAGAAAAACTATAGCAATAAGGAAAAATTGAATATAACCTATGTACATTCTCGATCTATCAATATAGATTTTCCATCTTATCAAGGATCTCTTGTTAAATACTATCTTCATATTTGTTAGTTTTATTTTTCGACTTAAATGGCTTTTAAAGGTTACCTGTATGTGGCGTATCCGATTGTGGGCTACTTTCCTGTCAAACCGAGATGAAGTAAATGCGGGAGATGCACCTACAAATACTCATAAAACCGGCTATGACATATACGGATTGTTACCGCCGGGCATTTCTTTTAATTCATAATTTGTACTTCGTCCTCCACTTGCTTCTTTCTGTAAAATATTTTTCTTTATTAAGTCTTGAATATCTCTAAGAGCTGTATCCTGGGAGCATTTATTAATTTTTCCCCACTTTGAAGTTGTTAACTTTCCATCAAATCCATCAAGTAGTCGATTAATTATCTTTTGCTGCCTCTTATTAAAAATCGTTTTAGAATGTAACTTCCAAAATTCTGCTTTATGAAGTATTTTCGACAAAGTCTCTTCTGTAGAATCAATTGCATTAATTAAGCACTGCAAAAACCATAATATCCATTCTGTAATATCAGAGTTTCCTTTTTGAGCTTTTTCAAGTTTCTCATAATAGTCTTTTCTTTCAACTCTAATTTGAGCAGACATGCTATAAAATCGCCTGACACTTTTATCCGAACGAGCTAATGTCATATCGGTGATCGCTCTTGTTATTCTACCATTTCCATCGTCAAAAGGATGAATTGACACAAACCATAGATGAGCAATAGCTGCTTTAAGAACCAAATCTATTTCATGCTCGTTTTCAAACCAGTTTAAGAACTTTTCCATTTCAAATTCAATTCTATCAGAATCGGGAGCTTGATAGTGAACTTTTTCTTTCCCCATTGGCCCTGATACAACCTGCATCGGCCCTGTTGTGTCTTTTCGCCAATCAGCAACGGTAATTTTATAAAGATTACTCCATCCTGATGGAAACAAAGCGGCATGCCAGCCAAATAATCTATCTTTTGTAAGAGGTAAATTATATCGTTGCGTAGCGTCAAGCATCATTTCAACTACTCCTTCAACATATCGTTCTGATTCCACTGAACCAGCAATATCAATTCCTAATCGTCTTGCAATTGAAGAACGAACCTGTTCTACATCGAGGAATTCCCCTTCAATTTCAGATGATTTAACTACGTCTAATGTCAGTGTATTTAAGACTGCTTCATTTTGTAAGTCAAATCCAAGTGATTCCATTTTCCCGAGAAGCCTGCCTTGTTGATTTCTAGCTTCACCAAGTTTTATCATCACTTTTTTGTTGTCCCAAGTGAAGTCAGTCCAGTTTTCTCTTTCATGTAAATAAATTTCCATTCTCCGCATTTTATGCGACAAATATAAGACTTATTCACCGCAAATGAAATTTTCACCGCAAAATATGCTCAGATTATGTCGGTTAATCTCCGCATTTTTCTATTTTCATGTTTGGCGGTAACGTTACATATATGAAACGTTGCCGATTTATGTGCTATTCCCTATCAAGATGCAATGAACTTGATGCGGGAGAAAACCTTTAAATAACCTGTGAACCGGCAATTTTTCATATATGATGTTATGTGCCGCCTTTTTTATTTAATATTTGATTGTTTTATTTTATCCAATATCTCTTTAGGAGCTTTCTCTGGTGAACCTGAATCAAATGGTGGTTTCGGGTCATATTCCATACCAAGTTGAACAGCTTTTGCATAATTTTCATTTACTACTAAACTTAAAAGATACAAAGACATATCTATCCCTGCCGAAACTCCGGCTGAAGTAATTATTTTGCCATCCTTGACATACCGCTCATTTTGTATGTTTGCTCCATACTTTGCTAATTGTTCTTTACGATTCCAATGAGTAGTAGCTTTGCAATCCTTTAACATCCTTATACAATCCAGGCTTAATAGCCACCATATAAACCTTTGCATTTGGTATCTTTGATAACACTTCTTAAGGTCCAACCACATCAAGTGCAGTAAAATTATCAAAAAGTAAAATCCCAATTTTAAGTGTTCCAATCATATTAATCTTAATCTAAATATTTTGGTGTCGTTTTGTAAGGTGCCCTATAACGGTGGAGGTATGGTTTCGTTAGCGATTTCATAGTTCTTAATTTTCAAATTACAAGATTAGAAAAATTGGAAAACAGACACCCGCAAACCACGTCCCAGCCAATAAACTATCCCGCGTGTTATAGCCCGTTTTTTATATTTAAATATTGAGACTAGAAAATTTATAAATCCTTAAACTGGTAGTATATTTAAATTCGGTTTTTAGAAATTTCCTTATGCTTGTAAATTTGCTTGGAGGAAACATACCATTTTTAGTATAAAAAATGCCCTCATTATAATAAATCAAATGTATTATTCTTCCTTTTCCATCAACTAATCCTATAACAGTTTTATTTGTAACATTTTTCATAAATTCCCCTTTGTTTGTTATCGAGAATTCTTTAATCAATTTGAAATGGTTATTCATTGTAGTCATTAAAGACGGGCCTGGAATTGCAACATTTTTATCAAATAAATTTTGAGAATACACACTATCATTTTCAAAGTATTTTTCCAGAGCATAAGAATAACAGTTTTGCGCACTAGCTTCCATTAATTCGGTATATTTTCCCCCTTTAGTAGTATCAATCGTATAATTATCATTCCTTTTATTAATTAAGATTGTGTCATTTAACCATTCAACTTCTATACCTCTCAGATTCCCATCAATTTTTATTGTATCTATAATCTTATATTTTAGTTCTTTCTTGTCTGTTAAAAGAACTTGAGATTTTAAATTAGCTTTTAGTAAAACTGAAAGTAAAAAGCATAAATAAATTTTCATCAAATTAGACTTACACATTTTATAATATTTAGTAATGAGTATCCCTGTTTTTAATGTGCTATAACGTTTCGGCGGTAAATTCCCGCTTTAATGGGATTTAACGCGTGTTAGGCTTTGTACTTATTTTGTCGGTAATGGAAGTTTTTGTTGTCGCAAAAAACTCAATTTATCCCAGTAACCCCTCTGGAAAATGATTTTATCCTCTACGACTCTAAAAAACCCACAACCTCTCAATCCAAGAGGGTCTCTCCACTCTAATATTGCCCACTCTCCATCTTCAAAAATATTCTCAATTATGCATACCATAGTGGCAGATGCAAATTCTCTGGCGAACATCTCTCTTATTGCAGATTTCCCAATTATCGGATCATTCACTACTTGATGATTTATAGCATCTTCGTGGTAATAACTGATTATCTCACTCACGTTTCCGCAATTAAACGATTCTACCCATTTTAAAATCAATTCTTTTGGTCTCATTATGTATTTCTTTATGTATGAAGTCTAACGTTTCGGCACTAAGCGCAGTTGTCAATTCAGAGCGCTCGCTTGTCGTGCTACCCGAAAGATAGCCAAGTGAACTGACATTAGCAACCCCTCCGCCCGGCAATTGCTTATGACCGTTTGTTATGCACAGTTCATTTATTTCTTTTCTGGTGATTCCACAGTAAATTCATTCCTTATATTGCCAGTGTTTAGAGTTGTTTCTGGCTCGAACAAAAGAACATGAACCTCTGAGTCTGCAATTGGTCGATGTTCTGTACCTTGAGGAACAATTATAAATTCACCTTCTTTAATCTCTATAATTCTATCACCAAAATCCATTTTTAGAAGTCCTTTTATAACCAAAAAAAATTCATCTTCATTATCATGGTGATGCATTGTGAACTTATCCTTGAGTTTAACCAGCTTAACATGCTGATTATTCAATTCTCCTACAATTATTGGCTTCCAATAATCTTTTATTAAGTCTAACTTGTCTTGGAGGTTTACTTTATCCATTTTTATTGGGTTTTATGTCTTTTTGAATTGTGCATAACGGACGGTGGTATTGCCAGAAAGGGACTGCGGGCTACGTTCCTATCAACCGAAAAGAAAGATTGATCCGGGTTATGAGCTTCTCATACCACTGAAACCCCTATTGGCTATATCGCGTGTTAGCGGCTGGCATTATTTTTTTAATTCCTTCTGCTTTTGCCAAGATTAAAATAGCTTTTTGCCATTCTAAATATCAATTCCAAATTCTTTTGCCACACCATTTTGCTTGAATGGATTGATTTTTTGGACATTGCCGTTTTAGCTATCGGTTTGTCAAATTCGTTCGTTTTGTGAACCTTATTTTGTCCACATCGTTTTGAGAAAGGCCCATAGAAGTAGCAGTAAGTGCAACCATCGCTTACTTTTTAACAACCTGTCCACGGTTCCCAATTCATATTATTTTGCAGCCAAAGGGGTGAAAAACTCAATTAGATTTTCTTCCGGGTCTCTCAGGTGAACCACTCTCATTCCCCAGTCGGGCATATCGGTGGGTTCATTGATAAAGCGAATATCTTTTTTCAAAAATACCTGATAGGTGTCATCTACATTCTCTACTTCAAACGATACCATCATTTTCTCTCGACAATCTATTGGTTGAGTTTTGTCACTATTACCAACAGATGGTGCCATATAATCTGAAACAAACAGGGCAAAACCTTCTATTCCTTCTGCTACCTTGAAGGAAGCATAGCACCCATTTTCATCGCCCCAAACAGGTTCGAATCCAAGTTTTTCTGTATAAAACTTAAAACATTTCTTGTAGTCCTTGACTAATAATCTTACATTACTGAATTTCATAAATATCCTCTAATTTGAATTTGTTTCTATTTTTTTGTTTGAAGTTCATTTTCTTACTTCCCTATCCAAGTGAAATTTTTGCTTACCGCATAACGCTCTCGCGGTATTAAACGTTGCCGATTGCGGGAGATTTTCTGTCAAGTTACACAGAAGTTGAAGCGGGCTACAGCCCTTGAATAACTTACTGAACCGACGATTTTTTTATACCGAGTGTTAGGGCGCGTTTTTATTCATTATATTTAATTTTTCTCCTTTTTACCATTTCAAGATTTCTCCTTTTCAGCTTTCCTTGCTCAGTCTTAATATAGCTATATCTTTTTTCTGAAATCCAATTGCCTTTTTTATCGTATTTGTAATCAGTCGTGTAACAAACTTTATCATTACCTTTCCTTCCTCCCTCCCAATAGATTAAATCTCCTTTCTCATTATATTGATTTGTAGATTTTTGCTTATAAACATCCCCGGACTTAATTGGACCGTCTTTGGAATTTATGAGCTTATCTTGCTTGTTGTATTGCTTTATTGTCATCTTGTTGTTGTCGGAATCATATGAAGCCGTTTCATAACCAATTAAGTCGCCATTTGCTGTATAGATCTCCAAGCGAATTAGGTTGAAATTTTCATCTAAGTGATACCGCGAAATGTTTAATATCTGTTTTTGTGAATTATAATCAATCTGCACAAATTTATTAAGTGAGTCATATTGATAAATTGAGTATTCTGATTGATAACCAAGAACATTTACCCATTGTTTTTTATCAATTCGAACTTCTCTCTGTAAACTATCATATTGATAAATTATTAACAAAATCAATTTATTCTCATTATTAAATCTTTTTAAGCTGGTCAAATTCATTGAAGAATTGAAGTTTTTATACTCAATCTCTTTTTTAACTCCATTTGAATTATAAAAAATGGTTGTCTCAATTATCTCAGAGATATTCGCATTTCTATCATATTTGTCAACATTGTGCATATAGCTAGTAATTGACTGTGATGAAGCCAATTGTGACAAGAATAATAATGATATTAATCCGTATATTTTCATTTTTGTAGTTGTTTCATTAAATGCGGAATAACGGTGGCGGTATGAAACGTAGCGGATTGCGTGACTGCGAACCTAGCCCTGTTACTGACCTTGCCAGCGGGAACCGAACTTATAAACTGCACTGAAACCCTATGTTTTATGACCTCGTGTTGTATGCCGTGTTATTCTATATTTTCCAATTCCGTTTTTAACTCTTGAAGAAAATTATTAGCCTTTTGCAACTGTAAATCATTTCCATTAAATCCAATGCTAAACGTTATCTCGTTGTTAAAGGTCAAACATCCCATAGTGAAATAATTTCCATAACTTACAACTCCAGTTATATATGCATAATTAACAGGAATATTATTGAAGTTAATATCATTGGGATCAATCACTCCTATATTGGTAAATAATGGTATCGGAGGCATCTTGCGTTGCATCATTTGCTCCTTTAGCTTGACGTATCCTATAAGCTTTGATAAAATCAAGAAAGGAGAAAGCATATTCATTTCTGCGTGAGCTTTTTTCTTGAAGTTTGTTTCATTGACTACTTTATTTAAAGTTTCGACAAATGAAGAACCAATATTCTGGCCAACATTAATAATCATAGAGCTGGTTAAGCTGCAAAGTGCCGTATTGTGATCCCTTTTTATATATTTTCTAAGGTTAACAGGTACAATTAATGGTTTTGAAACTTTATTATTATTCTTATTTGTGTTTACAAATGATCTTATAAAAGCTGATATTAGAATATCATTAATTGTTGAATTATGAAGTTTACTAAATGTTTTGATTCTGTCAAAAGTGTCTGCTGAAAGCATGATTGTGGTAAATTGATTTCTATTTTCACCATCCGTCTTTTCCCAATTGAAAGACCATGATGGGATTCTTTTGGGCTTTTTAAATCCTTGTTTTGCAAACCGTATTTTTTGAAAGAAAGTAAAGCTATCCATTACTTGCTTTATGCTTCTATCACCCTTAATATTAGTTTGACATATAAAATCTACATTTTCTAATAGCCTATTGTAATTTGCAGATAATATTTTTACAAATTCTTTTAAACCAACTCCATCTATTGGAGTATGGTTCACATTTACACAAAGAACATCTTTTTGATTATTTCTTATTATTCTTATTCTTACAAGAGGAAATTCAAAAGGTGATATTGATGAAGTAATAAATTTTTCTATCTCTAGTTTTTCATCGTTAGTAGTTTCTACCAAATCAACCAATAATGATGAATCTATTTCCTTTTGTTTTTGCCAATAAGCTTTTTTATTATTTTCTTGATAAGTATATGAAAAAATAGGTTCTTGATAAATGCTCAATATAGCCGCTTTTCTCAATACATCTATGTCTATTTGTTGACTAAAATGTATTATAAATCGCATTTGCTGGTCGGCATTGGAACGTAAGAAAAACTGGATTGTATCACATACCTCAATTGGCAATTTCTCAGGTAACTCTTTGTGCAAGTCTTCTATATTCATATATTAAGTCTTTTAATGTTGCTTTTATTGCATGGCATACAACGGTAAATTGTATGAGTAGTGGCAGATTGCGTGGTAGTTTCCTGTCAAACCTCTACGCAGTTTGAACGGGCTACAAACCTTGATATTTAGCTCTTTCCCTGCCATTACTTATACAAAATGTTATGCCGTCGTACTTTATCTCATCTTTTGTATTTTCGTCGTTTTAAAATCGCATTCGTTAATCTCGTATTTTCTAAGGTCAAATTGTTTATTATCAAGATATTTCTCAATAAATGGCAAGTCTGGCGCATAATAAAAACACCCACCAACTTTCAATGAATTCAAAATATTCATATAAGTTTTTCCATATTCAATATAATTCCCGTCTTCTCTTAAATTATGGTGATTGAAATGATTGGAGAAACCTAAGTTGCTGACTATTGTCCCCCATTTTTCTTTCCCATAATCGTATTCCAACCAATCTGCTGTTATCAAATTCGAGGTTGTAAACTTAAATCTGTCAATTCCCAGCACTTCAATTCCTTGATTTTTAAGATAATTAACTAAATATCCGTTGACTCCACAGCCTATATCCAAAACTGGTTGCATTAAATGCTTAACATCAATCTGTAAAATATCAATTTGCAATTCTGGGGAATATTCAGAACAAGCAACCTGACTTACTTTTTCGTCACTGTTTTTATAAATCTTTTCAGCAAAAGGATTATTTTCTTTCAACCAACTTTTTAGTTTTTCATAATGATTTTTTGAAATATCTTCAATCGAATTTGTTTTAGTCTGAAAATTTTCAAATAAATCAGAGTAAATTTTTCTCAAGTTATTTTTAGCTTTCAAGTCAAACGAATAGTATTGATTTACTCTACAAAACTCTTCAATTGCTTTATCAGTTGCATAATCAATTAACGATTGTTTTGAATCTGGAGTCAACCTGTCAATATCTGAAATGGCTTTAACCGTTTCTTTAGCGAATTGAAAGATATCCAAATTGTCAAGAAAAATATTTTTACTTTGATTAAACTCTATTTGGCTATCAATATTTTCTGTAAATCTATCCATTTGTAGTGGTCTCATTGTATGCTGCATAACGTTTCCACGCTAAATTTCGGTTGGGAGCCAAGAACCGATTCTTTGTCCCCCGATAAAAGCAACCTAGGTTACTAAAAACATTGATATCAGCAGCCCAACTGAAATTTAGCGTGTGTTGTGTGTAGTCTTATTCGTCAATTCGGTGTTCAATGTCCATTCT
>Ga0265297_10006846_pt1 | contig 16212 bp, 22 predicted proteins | sample Munlanlwell13791_FD_192502 | JGI IMG/M metagenome (GOLD analysis project Ga0265297, IMG submission 192502) | Leachate microbial communities from a municipal landfill in Southern Ontario, Canada - Leachate well 137-91 | ecosystem: Engineered > Solid waste > Landfill > Unclassified | place... | reverse complement strand
TGTCCATGGCGTGCAGGCCATCCTCCTGACGGGCCAGCCAGGCGGCGATATCGGCAGGATGGGCGAGGTAGTGGCGGTGCGGTTCGCGCAGGCGTTCCGCCAGCCAGGCCTGGCGCGCGCGGTTGAAGGGATCGCCGCTGACCGACAGCAGTCGGTTGTCGGCATCGCGAAAGGCCAGGCACTCGTGTTCCATCGCCTCGGCGAAGGGGATTACATCGAAGGCCGGCGTCAGCTGCTGCATCTCGGCCATCGCCAGGACCGGGAAATGCAGCGCCGAGCCCAGGCTGGCCACGAAGGCCTCGGGCGCCAGCGCCAGGGTTTCTTCCAGCACCTCCATCAACTGGCGGCCGCCCAGTTCGGCCTGCCGCCTGGCCTGGCGCAGGAGCGCCGGGTCGAGTGCAGGCAGGGTGCCGGCCATCGGTTCCATGAGATTCATTGAATGCTCCCGGCCAGTTCGAAGATGGGGAAATACATCAGCACGACGATGAGGCCGATGACCAGGCCGATGAAGGCCATCAACAGCGGCTCGAACAGGCGGGTGAACCAGTCCACCCAGCGCGCCATCTCCTCGTCGTAGAAGGCGGCGATGCGGTCCATCATCTCGCCCATGTCGCCGGTGCGCTCGCCCACCCGCAACATGCGCTGGGCGACCGGCGAGGTCAGGCCGTGGTTTTCCATGGCCAGCGAGATGGTTAGGCCCTCGCGGATGGATCTTGCCGCGCCGGCCAGGCGGACCCGCAAGGCGGGCTGCAACAGGCCGGACACCATGTCCAGGGCGGTCACCACCGGAATGCCGCCACGCAGCAGCATGCCCAGGGTGCGATAAAACCGGGCCAGCTGGTAGATCATCAAACGCTCGCCGATGGCGGGCAGGCGCCAGAGCAACTGCATGGCGAGGCGTCCGAAGCCGGGCCGGGTCACCCAGTAGACCAGGCCGGCCAGGACAGCGAGAAGGATCACCAGCACCTCGAACTTGTGCGCCTCCAGCAAGCGCCCCCAGGCCATCAGGATCTGGGAGAAGAACGGCATCTCGCCGCCGATGTCCTCGTAGATGCGGGCGAACTTCGGCACCACGTAGAGGAGCAGGAACAGGGTCACCAGGCTGCCGGCGAAGATCAGCAGCATGGGATAGATCGAGGCGCTGACGATGCGCTTGCGCACCAGGTCGACCCGCTCCTGATAGGCCACATAGCGGGTCAGGGCCTCGCTGAGGTCGCCGGTCTTCTCGCTGGCGCGCACCGACGCCACGTACAAGGGCGGAAATACGGCGGGAAACTGTTGCAGGGCGAACGACAGCGGCTGCCCTTCATACAGCTTGGCGATGATCTGGCGCAGCAGCTTGCGGTGCTCGGCCCGATGCTCCTTCTCGGCCAGGGTCTCGATCGACTCCACCAGGGACAGCCCCGCATCCAGCAGGGATAACAGCTCCTGGCTGAACAGAACGAGTTGGAACCGGCTGCCCAGGCGATCCCGCCAGCCGTTCCAGAGCGCCTGAGGCGTCACCGACAGCACGGTATAACCCTGCGACTCCACCTGGGACGTGGCGGCCAAGGCATCCTGGGCCTCGCAGGCGAGCAGCGCGATCGCCTCTCCCTGCCGCAACGCCTTGACCTGGTAGTGCATCTCCGTCCCCTTTGTCCCGGTCACCGGCCGCCATCATTGGCGACAGACCGTGGCTTCAGGATATGCAGGGGGACAGCAGAGGGCTGTACAGCAAATGCTGTATTTTTTACGTAGGCGGTACTGTATTTCCAGCCTGGCGGAGAGTCCTGCCGCGATCCGGCCGGACTTGGCTGCGGCTATGCACCACCCGGCCCCGGGGCCGGGTTTCGGCTATCAGTCCAGTCTCGTTACCAGTTGGTTTCCCGTTCCGGCGAGGCGGAAATCTTGTGGATGGACAGGTCGGCGCCATCGAATTCCTGTTCCGGGTCGAGCCGGATGCCGACGCTGAATTTCAGCACGCCATAAACCAGCGCACCACCGGCCAGGGCAATGACGATACCGGTCAGAGTGCCGAGGAACTGGGACAGCAAGCTGACACCGCCGAGACCACCCAGCGCCTTGGCGCCGAAGATACCCGCGGCGATGCCGCCCCAGGCGCCGCAGAGCCCATGCAGCGGCCAGACGCCGAGCACGTCGTCGATCTTCCACTTGTTCTGGGTCGTGGTGAACATCCAGACGAACAGGGCGCCCGCCACCGCGCCGGTGACCAGGGCACCGATCGGGTGCATCAGGTCGGAACCGGCGCAGACCGCCACCAGACCGGCCAGGGGACCGTTATGGATGAAGCCCGGGTCGTTCCTGCCCGCCACCAGCGCGGCCAGGGTGCCGCCAACCATGGCCATCAGGGAGTTGACCGCGACCAGGCCGGAGGCAGCCTCGACACTCTGGGCCGACATCACGTTGAAGCCGAACCAGCCCACCGTGAGGATCCAGGCGCCGAGGGACAGAAAGGGGATGCTCGAGGGCGGGTGGGCCGACATGCCGCCGTCATGGCGATAGCGGTTGCGCCGGGCGCCCAGGAGCAGGACCGCCGACAGGGCGATCCAGCCGCCCATGGCATGCACCACCACGGAGCCGGCGAAGTCGTGGAACTTGGCCCCAGCGAATCCGTTCAGCCAGTCCTGGAAGCCGAGGTTGTTGTTCCAGGCCAGGCCCTCGAAGAAGGGGTAGACGAAACCGACCAGGACGAAGGTGGCGGCCAGTTGTGGATTGAAGCGGGCTCGCTCGGCTATGCCGCCGGAAACGATGGCGGGAATGGCAGCGGCGAAGGTCAGGAGGAAGAAGAACTTGACCAGGTCATAGCCGCTCTTCTCGGCCAGCACCTCGGCCCCCGAGAAGAAATGGATGCCGTAGGCCACGCCGTAACCGATGAAGAAATAGGCAATGGTGGAGATGCTGAAGTCCGTGAGTATCTTGACCAGGGCATTGACCTGGTTTTTCCTGCGCACCGTTCCCATTTCGAGAAAGGCGAACCCGGCATGCATGGCTAGCACCATGATCGCGCCGAGCAGCACGAAGATCATGTCGGAACCGGTCTTGTAAGCATCCATAGCGCACTCCAACTAAGCGAATCCTGCCATCTAGCAAGTATCATGCCTTATTAAAGTGCATTGATTTGTCTGATTATTCCAGGCGCGCACCAAAACAAAACGCCCCAACAAGGGGCGTTTAATTGCGACCGGCACCCATCTGGTGCGTCAGCTGATGTTTTTCTGCTCTTCCTCGACACGATCCAGTTCCGCTTCCATCTCTTCATCGCTCAGCGGCTGGTACTCCCCGCTATCCGGCTCGCGCCTGTTCCTGACCAGCCAGCCAGCCACGATCACGCCGAGTTCGTACAACAGCCAGAGCGGCAACGCGAGCATGATCTGGGAGATCACGTCGGGCGGCGTGAAGATGGCGCCGATCACGAAGGCGCCGACGACGACGTAAGGCCGCGCCTCCTTGAACTTGTCCACCTCGACCATGCCCATCAGGGCCAGTGCGACGACGACGATGGGCACCTCGAAGGTGATGCCAAAGGCCAGGAACATGGTGATGACGAAGTCGAGGTATTTGCCGATATCGGTCATCACCGCCACGCCCTGGGGCGCGATACCGACGATGAAGCCGAACACCACCGGAAACACCAGGAAGTAGGCGAAGGCCATGCCGCAGGCGAACAGGAACACGCTGGACACCACCAAGGGCATGATCAGCTTGCGTTCATGGGCATAGAGGCCCGGGGCGACGAATGACCAGATCTGGTACAGGATGACCGGCAGGGCGCCGAGGAAGGCCGTCATCATGGCCACCTTGACCGGCACGAAGAACGGCGTGACCACCTCGGTGGCGATCATCTGGCCACCCTGCGGCAGCTTCGCCAGCATGGGCTGCGCCAGCAACGAATAGAGGTCGTTGGCGAACGGGAACAGGCAGACGAAGAGCACCACCCAGACCAGCACGGCGCGCAACAGTCGGTCGCGCAGCTCCAGAAGATGGGAAATGAAGGTTTGCTGGGAATCCATCGCTCAGGCAGTCCGGTCTTGCGGTTTCGCTTCGTCGACCGCAGCATCCGGCTTGATTTCCACGTTTGGCTCCTTGTCTGCCAGTCCCGTCATCTCCGCCGCCTGCGCGGCGGCTTCCGCCTCGGCCTTGATCTTTTCGTGCTCGCGCGCGCTGAGGCCGCCATCGGTCAGCGACATGGCCTGGACGACCTTGTCGACCTCGTCGACCTCCCGCTTGATTTCCTGGCCGGCATCATTGGCCATGATTTCGTATTTCTGGGCGGAGGTCTTCATCTCGTCCTGTAGCTTGCGCAGTTCTTCCAGGCGCATTTCGCGGTCGATGTCGCTTTTGACATCGGAGACATAACGATTCAGGCGTCCCAGCCAGGCGCCCACCGTGCGGGCGACCTTGGGCAGACGCTCGGGCCCGATGACCAGCAGGGCCACGACGCCGATGATGAGTAGTTCAGAGAAGGCGATATCGAACATGATTCAGGCACAAGGCTCAAGATTCAAGGTTCAAGATGCAAGGTTCAAGGCACAAAGGTTCATCCTTGCATCTTGTTTCTTGTGTCTAGCATCTTGAGTCTCAGCTCTGTTGCTTGTCCTTCACTTCGACGTCGATGGTGCTGCCCTTGGCGTCGTCCTGACGCGGCAGTTCGGTCGGCTTGTTCTGCTCTTCCTTCATGGCATCCTTGAAGCCCTTCACCGCGCCGCCCAGGTCGCCGCCGATGTTCTTCAGCTTCTTGGTGCCGAAGATCAGCAATACGACTACCAGGACGATCAACCAATGCCAGATACTGAATGAACCCATGTCTCAACTCCTTTTGATAACTGATTGTATTAAATTACTAAAGCGGGCGAGGCCCATTGCCGCCAATGACGTGTACATGGAGGTGGAAGACCTCCTGACCGCCGCTACGACCGGTATTTATCACGGTGCGAAAACCGTCTTTCAAACCTTGCTCGCGCGCCAGTTTCGGCGCCAGCAGCAGCATCTTGCCCAGGATATCCTGGTGGCCCTGGTCGCATTCGGAAAGCGAATCGACATGCCGCTTCGGAATGATCATGAAGTGTACCGGGGCGACCGGATGGATGTCGTGGAAGGCCAGGACATCGTCGTCCTCGTACACCTTGCGGCTGGGGATCTGGCCCGCCGCGATCTTGCAGAAGATGCAGTCGCTCATGCCGTGTCCTTTCGTGCTGCCTTCTCCACGAGTCCTGAAAGTCCTTCGCGCCGGGCCAGTTCGTCCAGTATCTCTTCCGGCCGGATACCCTGCTGGGCCAACAGGACCATGGAATGGAACCACAGGTCGGCAGTCTCGTAGACGATCTTGTCCCGCTCGCCGTCCTTGGCCGCCATGATGGTCTCGGCGGCCTCCTCGGCGACCTTCTTGAGGATGGCGTCGAGGCCCTTGGCGTACAGCTTGGCCACGTAGGAAGACTGGGGGTCGGCCAGCTTGCGGGCCTCCAGGGTATCCGCCAGACGTGACAGAATATCGTGGCTCATTTGCGGTAGATCTCGTGCGGGTCCTTGAGCACCGGCTCGACCGCCTTCCACTCCTGAGCGTCCAGCTTCTGGAAGAAGCAGCTCTTGCGGCCGGTATGGCAGGCGATGCCGCCGACCTGCTCGATCTTGATCAGGATGACGTCCTCGTCGCAATCGGTGCGTATCTCCAGCACCTTCTGGGTGTGGCCGGACTCCTCGCCCTTGTGCCACAACTTTCGACGCGAGCGCGACCAGTACACGGCCTCGCCGGTCTCGGCGGTCCGCTTCAACGCCTCGCGGTTCATCCAGGCCACCATGAGTATCTCGCCGGTGGCGGCGTCCTGGGCGATGGCCGGGACCAGGCCCTCATCGTTCCAGCAGACCTTGTTCAGCCAGGCCTCACTCATAAGCGCACCTCGATACCCTGCTCGGCCATGGCCCGCTTGGCCTGCTCGACCGTGTATTCGCCGAAATGGAAGATGCTCGCGGCCAGCACGGCGTCGGCGCCGCCCTTGGTGACGCCGTCGCACAGGTGCTGCAGATTGCCGACCCCGCCGCTGGCGATCACCGGGATGCTCAGTGCATCCGAGAAGGCGCGGGTCAGGTTGAGGTCGAAGCCGATCTTGGCGCCATCGCGGTCCATGCTGGTGAGCAGTATCTCGCCGGCACCCAGTTCCTGCATCCTGCGGCCCCACTCGACGGCGTCCAGGCCGGTGGCGCGGCGGCCGCCGTGGGTGAACACCTCCCACTTCGGGTTGGCGCCCCAGACGGTCTGCTTGGCGTCGATGGCGACCACGATGCACTGCGAGCCGAAGCGGTCGGAGCAGTCCTTGACCAGTTGCGGGTTGCTCACCGCGGAAGTATTGATGGAGACCTTGTCGGCGCCGGCGTTGAGCAGGCGCAGTACATCGTTCGGCTGGCGCACACCGCCGCCCACGGTCAGGGGGATGAACACCTGCGCCGCCACGTCCTCGATGATATGGAGGATGAGGTCGCGGTCATCCGAGCTGGCGGTGATATCCAGGAAGGTCAGCTCGTCGGCACCCTGATCGTCGTAGCGGCGGGCGATCTCGACCGGGTCGCCGGCATCGCGCAGGTTGACGAAGTTGACCCCCTTCACCACCCGGCCGGCGGTGACGTCGAGACAGGGGATGATGCGTTTGGCCAGCCCCATCAGACTTTACCGAGTTCGTCGGCGAGTTTCTGCGCGGCGACGAAGTCCAGGGTGCCCTCATAGATGGCCCGGCCGGTGATGGCGCCCATGATGCCCTCGGCCTCGACCGCACACAGCTTGCGGATATCGTCCAGGTTGGTGATGCCACCGCTGGCGATGACCGGGATGGTCAGGGCCTGGGCCAGACGTACCGTGGCCTCGACGTTGACCCCGGACAGCATGCCATCACGGCCGATGTCGGTGTAGACCACCGCCTCGACGCCATAACCCTCGAAACGCTTGGCCAGGTCGACCACTTCGTGATGGGTGACCTTGGACCAGCCTTCCACCGCGACCATGCCGTCCTTGGCGTCGAGGCCGACGATGACGTGGCCGGGAAAGGCATTGCAGGCGTCATGCAGGAAGCCGGGGTTCTTCACCGCCGCGCTGCCGATGATGACGTAGCGGATGCCGTCGTCCAGGTAGCGCTCGATGGTATCGAGGTCGCGGATGCCGCCGCCCAACTGGACCGGAATCTCTTCGCCGACCGCATCGGTGATCGCCTTGATGGCCCCCTCGTTGACCGGCTTGCCGGCAAAGGCGCCGTTAAGGTCGACCAGGTGCAGGCGGCGGGCGCCGCTTTCCACCCAGCGGCGCGCCATGGCGGCGGGGTCTTCGGAAAACACGGTGGCGCTGTCCATTTCGCCCTGACGCAGGCGCACGCACTGACCATCCTTGAGATCGATTGCGGGAATGACGATCATGGTTCGATGCTCTAGAGACTCACGGGTTGGGATTGCCGTCCCAGGTTACAAAATTGGCCAGCAGGCGCAAACCGGCTGCCGCGCTCTTCTCGGGATGGAATTGCACGGCGAAGACATTGTCGCGCGCGCAGGCACAGACGAAATCGTATGGATAACTGGCGGTGCCGATCGCCAGCCCTGGCTCGGCAGGGTCGACGTAATAGCTGTGCACGAAGTAGAACCGGGCGCCGTCGTCGATGCCGGACCAGAGCGGGTGCGGCCGGGTCTGGCGGACGTTGTTCCAGCCCATGTGCGGCACCTTGAGCTTGTTGCCCTGGCCATCGCGCATGCGCTCGTCCGGGAAACGCACCACATTGCCGGGGAACACGCCCAGGCAGGGGGTATCGCCCTCCTCGCTGTGCGCGAACAGCACCTGCAGGCCCATGCAGATGCCCAGGAAAGGCTTGCTCGCAGCGGCCTGGACGATGGCTTCGCGCAGACCGCGGTCGTTGATCGCGGCCATGCAGTCGCGCGCCGCGCCCTGGCCGGGAAACACCACCCGCCCGGCGGACAGGATGGCGGCGGGATCACTGGTGACGACCACCTCGGCCCCGGGCGCGACATGCTCGACCGCCTTGGCTACGGAATGGAGATTGCCCATGCCGTAGTCGACCACGGCGACATCGGCCATTTACAACGTCCCCTTGGTCGAAGGCATCTGGTCGCCCAGGCGCGGGTCGGCCTCCAGAGCCATGCGCAGGGCGCGGCCGAAGGCCTTGAACACCGTTTCGGCCTGGTGGTGGGCGTTGATGCCACGCAGGTTGTCGATGTGCAGGGTCACGCCGGCGTGATTGACGAAGCCCTGGAAGAATTCGCGGAACAGGTCGACATCGAATTCGCCGATCATGGCGCGGGTGAAATCGACGTGGTATTCCAGGCCTGGCCGGCCGGACAGGTCGATCACCACGCGCGACAACGCCTCGTCGAGGGGGACATAGGCATGGCCGTAGCGGCGGATGCCCTTCTTGTCGCCGAGCGCCTTGGCGAAGGCCTGGCCCAGGGTGATGCCGACGTCCTCGACGGTATGATGGGCATCGATGTGCAGATCGCCCTCGGCCTTGATGGCCAGGTCGATCAGACCGTGCCGGGCCACCTGGTCCAGCATGTGGTCAAGGAAACCAATGCCGGTGGCGAGGTTGGCAACGCCCGTACCATCGAGGCCGATATCGACCGTGATCCGGGTTTCCAGGGTGGCGCGCGAGACTTCGGACTTCCGCATGGGATCGGTTAGTTTAGTAGCTGGCAGACAGGCAAATACGAGCTGCATGATAACATTCCAGTCAGTCTTTGTTTCCAACTCAAATCCGATAAATTTTCCGCCATGAGCCGCTTCTGGAGCGAGGTCGTCCACAACCTGACCCCCTATGTACCGGGCGAGCAGCCCAAGCTGCCCGACCTCGTCAAGCTCAACACCAACGAGAACCCCTACGGCCCCTCCCCGCTCGTCCTGGAGGCCATCCGCGGCGAGGTCGCCGACACGCTCAAGCTCTACCCGGACCCCAACTCCGATGTCCTGAAGACGGCCATCGCCGATTTCCATGGCGTCATTCCAGCCCAGGTGTTCGTCGGCAACGGCTCCGACGAGGTCCTGGCCCACGCCTTCCTGGCCCTGCTCAAGCACGACCGCCCCATCCTCTTTCCGGACATCACCTACAGCTTCTATCCGGTCTATTGCGGCCTATACGGTATCGATTACGAGACCGTACCGCTGACCGAGCGCTTCGAGATCCGCGCCCAGGACTACCTGCGGCGCAACGGCGGCATCATCTTCCCCAATCCCAACGCCCCCACCGGACGGCTGCTGGCCTTGGCGGAGATCGAGGCCATCCTGGCCGGCAATCCGGATTCAGTGGTGGTGGTGGATGAGGCCTACATCGACTTCGGTGGCGCCAGCGCGGTGCCACTGGTGGCGCGCTATCCCAACCTGCTGGTGGTCCACACCCTGTCCAAATCGCGCTCGCTGGCCGGCCTGCGGGTCGGTTTCGCCATCGGCCACGCGGACCTGATCCAGGCCCTGGTCCGGGTCAAGGACAGCTTCAACTCCTACCCGCTCGACCGCCTGGCCATCGTCGGCGCTGCCGCCGCCATGGCCGACCGCGCGCACTTCGAGATCACCCGCCAGGCCGTCATCAAGAGCCGGGAAAGGCTGAGCGCAGAGATGACTGGCCTGGGCTTCGATATCCTGCCCTCCTCCGCCAACTTCATCTTCGCCCGCCACCCCGAGCGCGACGCCGGCGAACTCGCCCGACTTTTGCGCGAGCGCAGCATCATCGTGCGCCATTTCAGGCTGCCGAGGATAGAGCAGTACCTGCGCATCACCATCGGTACGGATGCGCAGTGCGAGGCCCTGGTCGCCGCATTGCAGGAAATTCTGGCACGGTGACCGGATTTCCCACCAGGGCGGCAGGCTGGACGCCGGCCGGTCAATCCACCTTCGCTGGGAGGCCCTGCCCGGCGGCTGCCGGCGGTTTGGCGCAGTTGCCGGTGCCCTCCTCCAGATCACCGAGCGGACGAGTGAATGTGTAGGCGGCTGGACGTTTCACCAGCTCACAAGCAGATTCGCCGACATTGCCGCTGGGCAGGGTGAAAGGCAACCCGAGCACGAAGACCGCGCCTCCCACCACCGTGGTGGCGAGACCAAGCGGACGCAATACGATCAAGTCGACCAGCATGTCGCTGCCCTTGTCGCCGGTAGTCGTATCCGCCGACGCCGCAAAGCCGGGCAAAGACAATGCCAAACCAAGCACGACGGCTGATTTGCGAATTCGCATGGCCTGACTCCTCGCTGCCTTGTGGACCTTCCCAGTCTAGAAGTTCACACGGCGACCAGTTGGAGAATCTAAGTCACGAGGTTGGGCCGGGCTCGCGGCGGCGCGGCTTGCCGAACAGCGCCCTCAACTCGTCCTTGGCCGCCTCCAGGCAGGCACGCTGTTCGTCATGGAGTTGGCGGCCGGCGCGATTGATGTAGAAGTTCAGCATCGACATGGCCGATCGAAAGGGGTCCGCCTTGCGACGCTGACTGCGCTCGGCCGATGCCTTGAGCGACAGGGCGATCTTGCGGGGGTCGCCCCAAGTGAACACACCGGGTTCCAGGTCGAGTGCATTGCTGTGCAAGGCAACCTGTTGCGACCAGCATTCACGACTGCCGGCAGGCATCTTCACTCGCCTTCCGGGTGGCGCACCCAGACCAGCCTGCCGTCCCGCCAGACTTCGCGGACGCGATGGAAGGGAATGCTGTGGCTGGCTCCGCCCATGTCGACCAGGTCGAACAACGAAGGGTTGTCCGCATCCCAGGCGATCTCACACAGGTCGGCATGCCGCACCGATTTCTCCATACGATCCCAATAACCGATCACGAAGCGGCTCTTTCCATATCCCGCATCCCAGCGGATGCGGGCAAGCAATTCATGAATGGGCTGCATGCCGAGACACCTTCATCGCCTGCAAAGGCAATGGGGAAAGGATGGACGATGTCAGCCTTGGCCGCAAACGAAAAAGGCCAGGTCACCCTGGCCTTTTTCATACCTTACGGAGGATCAGCCTTCCATGCGGAACTCCGCCGAACGGGCATGGGCCTGCAGGCCTTCGCCGTAGGCGAGCGCCGCAGCGATCTCGCCGAGCGACTTGGCGCCGGCCTTGGAAACGTGGATCAGGCTGGAACGCTTCTGGAAGTCGTAGACACCGAGCGGGGAAGAGAAACGCGCGGTGCGCGAGGTCGGCAGCACGTGGTTGGGGCCGGCGCAGTAGTCGCCCAGGGCCTCGCAGGTGTTGCGGCCCATGAAGATGGCGCCGGCATGCCTGATCTTGGGCAGCATGGCGTCCGGATCCTCGACCGACAATTCCAGGTGCTCGGGGGCGATGATATTGCCGATCTCGGCCGCCTCGTCGAGGTCACGGCACTTGATCAGGCCACCGCGATTGTTGATCGAGGTCTTGATCACGTCGACCCGCGGCATGGTCGGCAGCAGCTTGGCGATGCTTTCCTGCACCGCATCCAGAAAAGCGGCATCGGGCGAGATCAGGATCGACTGCGCCAGTTCGTCATGCTCGGCCTGGGAGAACAGGTCCATGGCGATCCAGTCCGGGTTGGTCTTGCCGTCGCAGATGATGAGGATTTCCGACGGGCCGGCGATCATGTCGATGCCGACGATGCCGAATACCCGGCGCTTGGCCTCGGCGACATAGGCGTTACCCGGGCCGACGATCTTGTCGACCTGGGGCACCGTGTCGGTGCCGTAGGCCATGGCGCCGACAGCCTGGGCGCCGCCGATGGTGAAGACACGGTCGACACCGGAGACGGCGGCGGCGGCCAGGACCAGTTCGTTCTGCACGCCGTCCGGGGTCGGCACCACCATGATCAGTTCCTTGACCCCGGCGACCTTGGCCGGGACCGCGTTCATCAGCACCGACGAGGGATAGGCGGCCTTGCCGCCCGGCACGTAGAGGCCGACGCGGTCGAGCGCGGTGACCTGCTGGCCGAGCACCGTGCCGTCGGCCTCGGTGTAGGTCCAGGACTGCATGAGTTGCCGTTCATGATAGATACGCACCCGCTCGGCGGCATCGCGCAGGGCCTTTTCCAGGCGCAGCGGCAGGCCCTTGAGGGCGGCTTCGAGACGCTCTTTGGGCAGTTCCAGTTCGGCCATGCTGGCAACCTGCAGGCGGTCGAACCGGGCGGTGTATTCCAGCACAGCGGCATCGCCCCGGGTGCGCACCCCGGTCAGGATGGCGTCAACGGCATCGGAGATGCCCTTGTCGGTCTCGGCCGAGAAGGCAAGCAGGTTCTTCAGGGCAGCCTGGAAGTCGGGCTGGGCGGAATCGAGGCGGGTGATGGCGGTCATGAGGTAACCCGAAGCGGTATCAAAGAAAGATTATAGCCGTATGAATCAGGCCGCGGCGGCCTGGCGGAAGGTCTCGACGATGGGCTGAATGAGGTCGTGCTTCAGTTTCATGGCGGCCTGGTTGACCACCAGGCGCGAGCTGATCTCCATGATCGCCTCGACCGCGACCAGGTTGTTGGCCTTGAGCGTGCCGCCGGTGGAAACCAGATCGACGATCACGTCCGACAGGCCAACAAGGGGCGCCAGTTCCATGGAGCCGTACAGCTTGATCAGGTCGATGTGGACGCCCTTGCCGGCGAAGTGCAGCCGGGCGGTCCGGGTGTACTTGGTGGCGACGCGCAGGCGGGCGCCGCGCCGGACCGCCGACTCATAGTCGAAGCCGACCGGGGTGGCCACCATCATGCGGCACTTGGCGATGTTGAGGTCGACCGGCTGGTACAGGCCGTCGCCGCCATGCTCGACCAGGACGTCCTTGCCGGCGATGCCGAGGTCGGCGGCGCCGTGCTGGACATAGGTGGGCACATCGGAGGCGCGCACGATGATCAGGCGCACATCCGGACGGTTGGTGCCGATGATCAGCTTGCGCGAGGACTCCGGGTTCTCGTTCGGGACGATGCCGGCCGCGGCCAGGAGCGGCAGGGTCTCTTCGAAGATGCGGCCCTTGGACAGGGCCAGGGTGACTTGAGTCATGCTTTCACTCGTTTGATGCAGGCACCGAGGCCGGTCAATTTGCGTTCGATATGTTCGTAGCCGCGATCCAGGTGGTAGATGCGCTCGATGTGGGTCTCACCCTCCGCGACCAGGCCGGCGATGATCAGGCTGGCCGAGGCACGCAGGTCGGTGGCCATGACGGTGGCGCCTTCCAGCTTGTGAACGCCGGTGACGAAAGCGGTGTTGCCGTCGATCTTGATATCGGCGCCCAGGCGGATCAGTTCCACCGCGTGCATGAAGCGGTTCTCGAAGATGGTCTCGCGCATCACCGCCGATCCCCCGGCGACGCAGTTGATGGCCATGAACTGGGCCTGCATGTCGGTCGGGAAGGCCGGGTACGGCGCGGTGCGGATCGACACCGCCTTGAGCCGCTCGGGGGCCTTGATGATGATGGTCTCGCGCTCGCGGGTCTTCTCGCCGACGATGTCGCAGCCGGCGTCCATCAGCTTGTCGACCACGGCGTCGATGTAGCCGGTCGAGGTGCCGGTGAGGCGAATCTCGCCGCCGGCGGCGGCCGCCGCGCACAGGAAGGTGCCGGTCTCGATGCGGTCGGGCATGATGCGGTGGCTGGCACCATGCAACTTGGCGACGCCCTCGATGCGGATCACGTCGGTGCCGGCGCCGGAGATGCGCGCGCCCATGGCGGTCAGGCACTGGGCCAGGTCGACCACCTCGGGTTCGCGCGCGGCGTTCTCGATCACGGTAACGCCGTCGGCCAGGCAGGCCGCCATCATCAGATTCTCGGTCCCGGTCACGGTCACCATGTCGGTGAACAGGTGGGCACCCTGGAGCTTGGCCACCTGGGCATGGACATAGCCATGCTCGACGTTGACCTGTGCGCCCATGGCCTGCAGGCCCTTGATATGCTGGTCGACCGGCCGGGCGCCGATGGCGCAGCCGCCCGGCAAAGACACCCGCGCCTCGCCGCAACGCGCGGTGAGCGGGCCCAGGACCAGGATGGAGGCGCGCATGGTCTTAACCATCTCGTAGGGCGCCACCGGGTTGTTCAGGCCGCCGGCGTCCAGGCTGACGCGATGGCCGTCGCGCTCGACCTTGACGCCCATCTGCTCGAGCAGCTTGAGCATGGTGCCGATATCGTTCAGGTCCGGCACATTCGTGAGTTCCAGCGGCTCGGCCGACAGCAGTGCGGCGCACAGGATCGGCAGGGCAGCGTTCTTGGCCCCGGAAATGGCGACTTCGCCGGACAGGCGCTGGCCGCCCTCGATGATCAGTTTATCCATTCAGTTTTTGCCAATCTTCGGGGGTCAGGGTTTTCATCGACAGGGCATGGATATCGCTCACCATATGGTCGCCCAGGGCCTTGTAGACCACCTGATGCTGGCCGACCCGGGTCTTGCCATGGAATTCGGCGCTGACGATGACGGCATCGAAATGCTGGCCGTCGCCTTCGACTTGGACATGCTCACAGGGTAGTGCGGCCTCGAGCCAGGCCTTGATTTGCTGGGGGGTGGTCATGGCGATCCGGATTGAAATCAATTGCGCAGTTTATAGCCGCTCCGGATTAGCTGCAAAGCAATCCAGGCCAGCACCAGTGCAACCGGCAGCACAACGGCCAGTGATAGCCAAGGATTCACGTCGGAGATGCCATGAAAACCGTAGCGGAAACCGTCGATCATGTAGAAGATCGGGTTGTAATGGGAAACCCCCTGCCAGAACGTGGGCAGCGAGTGGATGGAATAAAAGACGCCGGACAGGAAGGTGAGCGGCATGATGGCAAAGTTCTGCACTCCGGCCAGATGATCGTACTTGTCGGCCCAGATGCCGGCCACGATGCCGAGCGCTCCGAAGGCTGCACTGGCCAGCAGGGCGAAGACCAGGATCCAGAACGGATGGGCGAATTGCAGGTTGGTGAACAACAGCCCGACCAGGAGGACGCCGAGCCCGACCACGACACCCCGGACGATCGCCGCCAACAGATAGGCAGCGAAGAACTCGAAATTCGACAGCGGCGGCAGCAGGACGAACACGATGTTGCCGCTCATCTTGGACTGGATCAGGCTGGATGAACTGTTGGCAAAGGCGTTCTGCAGCAGGGACATCATGATCAGGCCGGGCATCAGGAAGGCGGTGTAGCTGACCCCGGGATAGACCTGGATGTGGGCCGACAGGACATGGGAAAAGATCAGCAGGTAGAGCCAGGCGTTCAGCACCGGCGCCAGAACGGTCTGCATGAGCACCTTCCAGAACCGGATGATCTCCTTGTACAGCAGGGTGCGGAAACCGCTCATCCGGCCCGCTCCATGACCTTCAGGAACACCTCTTCCAGGTCGGCCTGGCGCAGGTTCATCTCAGCCACACCGACGCCAGCCAGGCGCAACTCAGCCAATATCGCCTCCAGTTCACCGTATTCGGGCAGGTTCAACACGAAGCACTTGCCATCCTGGCTCAGCACCCGGCCGCGCAAACTGTCCGGCAGGTCATCGCTGGACAGGACCAGTTCCAGCCGGCGCTCCTCCTCGGAGCGCAGCAGGTTGTCGGTGCGGTCGAGCGCGACGATACGCCCCTCCTTGAGCATGGCGACGCGCTGGCAGAGGGCTTCCGCCTCTTCCAGGTAGTGGGTGGTGAGCAGGATGGTGTGGCCTTCCCGATTCAGCCGGCGGATGAAGGCCCAGAGCGATTGGCGCAATTCCACATCCACCCCGGCGGTGGGCTCGTCCAGCACGATCACCGGCGGTTTGTGGACCAGGGCCTGGGCCACCAGCAGCCGACGCTTCATGCCGCCGGACAGGGTGCGGGTATAGGCATTCGCCTTGTCGGCCAGCCCCAGGGTTGCCAGCAACTCGTCGATCCAGGCGTCGTTATGGCGCAAGCCGAAGTAGCCGGACTGGAAAGTCAGCATCTCCCGGACCGTGAAGAAGGCGTCGTAGACCAGTTCCTGGGGGACCACGCCGAGATTGCGGCGCGTCTCGCGGTAGTCGCGCACGACATCGAAGCCCATGACCTCGGCACTGCCGGCAGAGGGCCTGGCCAACCCGGCGAGGACGCTGATCACGGTGGTCTTGCCGGCCCCGTTGGGACCGAGCAGGGCAAAGAATTCACCTTCGGCTATGTCCAGATCGATCCCGCGCAATGCATGAACCGAGCGATAACGCTTTTCCAGCCCGCGCAGGCGGATTGCCGAGGACATCGATCAGTGGATCAGATCGGCCAGGCCGTACAACTTGGCCAGGCTGTGCAAGCTGTCCGGTATGTTGCGGAAACTCAGGGT
>Ga0265297_10006844_pt1 | contig 16218 bp, 27 predicted proteins | sample Munlanlwell13791_FD_192502 | JGI IMG/M metagenome (GOLD analysis project Ga0265297, IMG submission 192502) | Leachate microbial communities from a municipal landfill in Southern Ontario, Canada - Leachate well 137-91 | ecosystem: Engineered > Solid waste > Landfill > Unclassified | place... | reverse complement strand
CACCCGCGCCGGGGCCGAAGCGACCCTGAACCGTTTCATCGACGGTGAAGGCTACCGCACCAAGTACGAAACCGAGAAGGCCGTCGTTTGGAATCTCCGCGCCGCCGTCGATGCGGCGGAGCAGCAGGCGGCCAACTCGGCTCAAGCCTTCACGCTCAAGGATGGGGAGTACCAACGCGCCCTCAAGGGCTGGGACGCCGACAAGCAGGTCATCAAGCATTTGGAGCGGTCAATCATCGGGCGCCGGGTGAAGTCGTTTGTCATCGGGGCCGGAGCCGGAGCCCTGACCCTGGCCGTCCTCCACTGGACGGGAATCATCTAACCTGGAAGGAATGGGAACATGAGCGACAAAGACCCCGTCTCCAATGAGACATGCGAAGAGCGCCGGGAAGCCCAAGGGAAAAGCATTCAGATCATGTTCACCCAAATTCAAAACGACATCCGGGAAATCAAAGCCGACATCAAAGACCTGAAAGCCGGAGCCGCGTCCTTCGTTCCCTGGGACGCTTTCCGTGAGAAATGCAAGGAGATCGAGGAGCTGAAGCGCTTCTCCTGGAAGGCCGCCGGGATCGTCTCCATCATCCCGACCATAATCGCCATTTTTGGCCTCGTCGCCAAGTTTACCAAGTGACCATGCCGAAACCCAAGCCCGCCGCGAAACTGGCCGTCAACCTCGAGGCCGTGTTCCGTCGCCTTGACTCCAAGTCTCTCCGCTCCGGCGACAAGGGCGTCTCTCTCACCTTCGAAATCGACAACCCCTCCAACGAAACGATGGACCTTCTCAACCGGCTCCACGATCCGCAAGAGCCCGTCAACCTGGGAATATGGCGATGAAGCACTCGGATAAAAAAACCGAATATAACCGAAGGGCCAACCTTCCCCCAGGCCCAGGCCCTGGTCGTAAGCCTGGATCGAAAAACAAGTCACCCCTCGCTATGATCAATTCCGTGGTGGATCAACTCGGCCGCGAAAAGTGGCTTTTGGGATGGGTGAAAGAATCGAAGTATAACGAAAGAATATTCGTCCAGGCCGTGCTTGAAATCGGCCAGAAAGAAGTGACGACAAAAACACAAAACGAACACTCTGGCGAGGTGTCCTCTATCGTCAAGTTCATCATGCCACGCCCCGGAGATAAAACCGAATGCCCGAAGAAGTGACTGCCTATAAGGCGAATGATCGCCAGGCGGTTTTCCATGCGGCGCCCGAGACTAATAAGCTCTACGGCGGAGCGATGGGCGGAGGCAAGACCTGGGCGCTTTGTGCCGAGGCGATCGCGCTTTCTTGCGATTATCCCGGCAACCGCGGCTACCTCTGCCGGCATGAATTGACTTCCTTCAAGCGGTCCACGGGCCTCGTCCTGGAATTGCTGCTCAACAAAACCGGCCTCGTTGTCCGGCATAACCTCTCCGATCATTACTACATCATGAGCAACGGATCGACGATCTATTACGGCGGCCTTGGCGACGACGCCAACGCGATCGACAAGCTCAAGAGCATGGAGCTGGGCTGGTTTGCGATTGACGAAGCCTCAGAGACGACCGAATCGTTCTTTCTCATGCTCGGTTCCCGTCTCCGACTCAAGGTTCCCGGGATTAAATACTTCGGCCTCCTCGCGTCCAATCCGGATCCGGGATGGTTGAAAAATCGGTTCATCGATCAAAAACTTCCGGACCATATCTTCGTTCCGGCGTTGCCGAAAGATAATCCCAACCTCCCCGCCGGCTACGTTGAACGGCTGCGCGAACTGTTTCCAGAGGAATGGCAGGCGAGATTTCTTGAGGGAGACTGGTCGGCCTTCGAAGGGACAAACAACGTCTTCCCCTTCCAGGCAATTCAGGCGGCCGCGTTGCGCGAACTCCCCGCCGGCAAGCCCAAGGCCCTGGGGGTGGACGTGGCCAGGTATGGCGACGACGAGAGCGTCATCGCCCTGCGTTCCGGGCCTGTTGGCAAGATCCTCTGCACGCTTAAGAAAAACGATCTCATGTCAGTGACGGGATCCGTCTCCCTGGCAATCCTTGACGAGCGGCCGGTGGATCTGATCAACGTCGACGCCGACGGTATGGGCGGCGGCGTGGTCGATCGCCTCCGCGAACTCAAGCATAACGTCTATGAATTTCACGGGGGCGGGAAGCCGGAAGACTCAGAACGTTTCCGAAACCTCAAGGCAGAGGCGTACTGGGGATTCCGCGATCGTCTCATGGCGGGATCCGTGTCCATTCCCAACGATCTAGAGCTGAAGGCTCAGTTGACCTCCTGCACATATCGCGTGACCTCCTCGGGGCAAATCGAAATCACGCCCAAGGAAGAAATGAAAAAGAAGGGCATCAAGAGCCCCGACCGCGCCGAAGCGATGGTCTACGCTTTTCTGGATGCCGGATCCGGCCCCTATGTCTGCGGCTTCAAACACGATCTTCGTCCGGGGCGATAAATCATGAGCATATTCGATGGTAAGGCAACGCGGCGGCTTCGGGCTGAGGTGAGGGAGCTCCAGGCCAACACCGAGCAACTCCGCGGTCAGGTCAGGCAATATCAGCAAGTTCAGGAGACGCTCGTCAAGGACATTCTGACGCTGACCGAGACGGAGCGCTCGTTTGTCGGGAATGAATACAAAGACTACGCCACGGCCGTCCAAGCCATCTCTGATAAGTACGAGTGCAAATCCGATTGGGGTGTTATCCAGACGCGGAACATCATCTCCCTCCGGGCGGCCTTCGTCCTAGGCGAAGGCATCCGCGTCACTCATACGACGCAGACTCGGGCTGAGGCTGAGCGCGAGCTCCAATTCGTCGACGACTTCCGGGGGTTTAACGACCTTGACGGCGAGCTCGATCAGGAGATGGCCAAGGAAGCGGAGATCGAAGGGAAGATCGCCATTCGGCTGTACGACACTGGGGAGGCATACCGGGAATGGCCGGGGATGATATCCGCCCGCTACGTCTCCTGGCTGGCCAAGAAATACACGGTCACGGCCGATCCTAACGATTATCTCTGGTATCGGAAGATCGAATGGAACGCGACGGGAACGACCCCGGCCGGTTCACTCCCGGAGCCGAATTTCGTGTATGCGAAATTTGGGGGCCGGACGAACAAGCCCAATGATGCCCAACCGGCCATCATGGCGTGCCTCACTCAGATCGACCGCCTGGACAAAGCGCTCCGAGACCTTCGGGAGATCAACAATCTCTTTGCCTCACCGACGCCGCATTTCAAGTGCTCCACCCAGCCCGAAGTCAACGCGATGCAGGCCTATATTGAGCAAACGAATTGGAAGATCGGGAAGGCGCTCTCAACGATGGCGGAATTCTCCTTTATCTCCCCGGACACGGCGGGCGTCGAGAACCTCATCAAGGAGATTGAGCTTAACGTCAAGCTGGTTTCCGGGGCGACGGGCATCCCAATACATTTTCTTGGGCTCCTGGACCTCTTGAAGAACCGGGCAACGGGCGAGAACACGCGGGAGCTGATCATGGCGACGACGACCCGGGAGCGGCAGACCTGGATCGCCGTCTATGAGGAAATGTTCACAAAGGCTATGATGCTCTGGAACAGCATTTACGCGGCCCAAAAGAGCGAAAAGGCGAAACTTGATCCGACCCGGATCAGGGTCGAAATTCCTCAGATTACGCAAGAATACTGGGACCGGATTCAGAATGTCCTGATTCCGGCGGCGGCCAACGGCATCATCAGCAAGGAATACGTGGCCGGGCAGATTCCGGGGATCGACATGGGGAAAGAGGCGGAACTGCGGGCGGCGCGGGACGTGCAGGATGCGGAGCGGGCGGCAGCAGAGGCACGGCTCTTGGCCGACCGGATGAGCGGAGCAGTCGAGGGTGAGGAAGAGACCGAGGAATAGGAGCGATGATTACCACCGCGAAAAAGGCCGGGAAGGGGAGGAAAGTCCCGTTTGCCGTGGAAGTTGCGGGCTTGGAATTCATCGCCATTCCCTGTGCGAAATGCGGGAAAGCGATGTTTCGACGGCCGTGCCCCTGTCGGTTGCGAAAACATCGGGCCTGCGCCCAATGCATCAAATGCGGATACATCATGGGGCTGAGGAGCAAATAGAATGCCTTATCCCAATGAACACTCCTGCCGCATACGCCAGCCGGGCGAGTTCGAGCCGAAGTCCTTTCGGCGGGTCACGTCCGGGCGCGTGAGTCTGATCATCGGGAAGCTCAAAGGCCAGACGGCAACGACAACGCAGGCGATCCGGTATCCGAAGGACGCCTGGACGGAGGCGGCGGCCCGGAAAGATTGCGCCTCCCACGATGGACGATTCGAGCCCGCATCCGATAAGGCGCAAGAGATGGAAGACATCCGTGATTTCGACTATCGGAATCCCGATGATAACGAGCTTATCAAGCCGTAATGAGGTAGACATGCTTTCAACGAACACGACGCAGCCGAAAGCCGACAAGGCCAACGACAAATTCCTAGAGCTCATTCACGCCGACGACGGGGAGCATATCGGCTATATCTCACACATCCCGAGGCGGCTGATAACGAGCGATGACAAGAAAGCCAAGCCGCGGGAGGCGTTCACTCTGCCGACACGGTTTCCCGGCGTGATCGTCCGGGAGCAGAAGGCTGAGCATCCGTCGATGCTCCAGGCGTCGGATTTGAAGCCAAGGGCCAAGCCATCAGCAAAAGGCGCGGCTCCGTTCGCGGCTATCAAGGCCGCCCCCGATCCCGCTCCCAAGTCGAAACGACGGGCCAAGAGGAAGGCCAGAGTAAAGGCTAAATCAAAGGAATAAATCCAGTGCGTCTCCGCGTTCAGCTCCGATGCATGGCGGCCTCCGAAATCGCCGGGATGATCCCTGCCGACGCCATCGCGGAAATTAAAAAGACGGACCCCCATCCTATCTTCAAGGCGTTTGTCATCGGTCACGAGGGCGAAGCGGAGGGTAATGTTGTCGGCGTCGGGAACGTGGTGAAGCGCTGGTATCGCTCCGTCATCGAGCGGTTGCATGACAAGATTGCAGTCGGCATACAAAACGGGCTGGCCGTCTTCCACGGTCACGCCGCAACGAACGAGAACGAGGGCCGCGTCAGCATCGGCCGGGTCGTTGGCAAGGCCTTGAAAGATATCGGCGGCCGGTTGTCAACGATCGTCGCCGTCTATCTTAATCCGGCACACAACCGCCGCAATTTCGACATTGCTTCCATCGAGGCCTCGGTCGATATGGAGATGGATAAAGATGGCGGCTGGGAAGTGAAAGACGTGAGCGACGTGACGGGCCTGGCGCTTGGGTCCTCACAGCTCGAAACGCCGGGATTCGCCGGGGCAACGCTCCTCGGTCAGCTCCAGGCGTTCGCCCTCAAACAAAACGTTAGCATTGGCATTGAATCGAAACCGGGCATAGTGCTCGGCTATCGTCTCAATAGTAAGCAATCGGCCGCCCCACCTGCGGGCGGGAATGGAGGCTCACATGCCTGACGTAGTGACGATTGATCAGATTCGCGACCTGATCAAATCGGAAAACATTCGGCCATCGGATATCTTCCCGATGGAAAAGTTGGTCTCTGATCCGGCGGTCAAGGGTTACGCGGAGGATCGGGTCAGGGAGAGGATCGGGAGCGAGTATCAGCATCGCAAATCCGTTGAGGAAGAGCTTGAGAAGGCCAAAAAGGATTTCGGCCCGAAAGAGGCCGCCCTTCTAGAACAGATCAAGAGCCTCAAGGCGACGGCTGCGAAAGCTCAATTAGGCTCGCTGCTGGAGAAGCAGCGGGAAAGCCGGAAGCTGGACGAAAAGCAGCTGCAATTCATTCAGAACCGGATGGAGCGATTTAATCCGAAAGACCCGGATGCCGTGGAAAAGGAATTCAACGCCCACTTGGATTCCGAGATCGATGAATACGGCAGGATCGCAAAACTGTTTGGAGTTGGGGGCGCAGAGGACAAATCAGGGGGCAAGGAGAAGTCCGGCGGAACGGAGCCGGATAACAGTTCATCCTCCGGAGGGTCCCCCGAGAGCAAATACGTTGATCCCAAGCAGAACGATTTCATCAGGGTCTAACGGGACTCTCAAACGTTAGGGTTTGGGAGGGGGCTGGCACCCCCTCCCGGGCTCAGGGTTAGGAGGCGACGGTGAACAGGATGTCGGCGCTCCGGGTACTTTCCCAAGCCGCGTCTATTTTATTCCCCCGAGCCTCCCTGGACAAGTCGAATTTCTAAGGAGGCAAGCATGCCTAATATGTTGCGAACCGCCACGCCGATGGGCGACTGGCGGTCATTCAAATTCACTGCCCCGTCGGGCGGAGTGGATGGGGCCCACGACGCTCAGGCGGCCGGGACGTCCTGGCTCTATCTCATTGAGGATACTGTCGGCGCGGTGCTGGAATCGGCGGACGCCGGGGAAGAGGCCGTCCTCATCTATCACGCCGAAAAGATCATGGTTCCCAAAACGGAGGGCCAGGGCGAGGCTTTTGCGGTCGGGCAGCGCGTCTACTGGATTCCTGCGACCCGCCTCGTCACCTCCAATTACGACTCCGGCTACTACTGGATCGGGATCGCGACCGAGCCGGCCGGGGCCAACGATGGCTACGTGGAAATCGACCTGAAGGGCGATCGCGCCGAGGTCGAGGCCGCGCTGTAAAGGAGAACGACTATGCAAAGCCGTATCTTCAATCTCAACTGGGACGTCTTCAACTATAAGGACAAGGAACAGCGGAAGAAACTGGCCGGGGCCTTGCAGTATTTCTGCGCCCTGCCTAACAAGTTCGTTCCCCGCGAGTTTTCCAAGGTCCAGGAATTCGTCAAGGCTAATCAGAAAATCCAGGAGTTCACGCTCGCGTCGGACGGCTGGACCAACGAGAAGGCCATTGACATCATCGAGAAGTTCCACCTGCTCACCGATTACGACAACGGCTATGAGCAGATTTTCGACATCCGGGACTTCAGCGGAACGAAGGCGAGCGGGTTCGACCTGGCCGCCGTCATCTCCGGCCTGACCTTCAACGAGGTCAAGGAAGGGGAAAAGCTGAAGGTCTATCAGATGGCCGGGGCGAAGGCCCGCGTCAACTTCTGCTATTACGGCGGGGCGCTGGGCTGGCATCGTCGGCTGTTTGAGGATGGCGATTGGTGGACCATCGAGGACAACGCCATCGAGTTCCGGAACAAGGCCTACAGCTCCCGGGCGGCGGTCTATTATGCGCTGCTCGAAGCTGCGGCGGATGCGAAGGGCTGTTGCGCCGTGGTTCCGGCCGACTGTTCCGACTGTGACGCGGACGCCCGGTCGATCGCGTCCTCGATCAACTACGCCGCCGCGAATATCCTGACCAATCTCCGGAATCGCGGCTATGGACTCAATCCCGCGACGACTCAATTCATCGTTTTGACGCCGCTCCAGCTCCGGGGCCGCGTCCGCTACGCCCTCGGGCAGCGGATGCAGGCGTTCTCGGATTCCGAACGGCTCATCGATTACAACTTCAAGCTGATCTCCACGATGATGCTGACCGACACCGACCGGATCATGGTTATCCTGCCTGGCCGGACGCTGAAGATCGGCTATCGGATGGACCTCACGCTCTTCGACGATTTCGACATTCTCTCGTACACCGACACGGTGGCCGGGTGGATGAGACACGGCGGATGCATCGGGGACATCGATCAGATCAATTGCATCGAGCTCACGGCTGAGAGCGGGTCCTGTCCTCCGGCCTCCTTCGATCCGCAGATTTCCTGCGGCGCGACGGCTGATACGGGCTTGGAGGAGCCGATCACTCGCTAACGGGTAGCTAACCGGCAGGGGCCGGGCTGTCTGCACCCGGACGGCTCGGCCCCGGGCCGACCTACTATAAAGCAATGCTAACGCAACAGTCACCGGCCGCAGAGCGAATCTTCCGAGAGCGGGACCTCCGCCATCGGATTTTGCGGGAGGAGGAGCGGCGTCGGATCGCCCCCGATAATCCGTTGACGGACGTTCTGGCCGATGGCGCATGGCGGGGAAATTCCTGCTTCATCATCGGTGGCGGCCCGTCGCTTGTCGGATTCGATTTCAATCGCTTGCGCGGCCGCGGGAAGATCATTGTCATCAATAAGGGATTCACTGCGGTTCCGTTTGCCGACGTTCTGTTTTTCATGGATCACATGAGCTTTTACCGACGGCTCTTGACCGAGAAATTCGGTCCGGAATCAATCAAGGCCTGGAGGGCATTTGCCGGGATCAAGGCATTTTTGAATCTCCGGGGCCGGGCGACGGAAGGCGATATCTATTCGATTCGGTCGCTCGGACGATTTGGAATTTCACCGTCTCTGGCGCGGGGGCTTTTCCACGGCGGGAATTCCGGATACGGCGCGATCAACCTGGCGTTGTGTCTCGGGGCCGCGCCGATTTACCTGCTTGGCTATGACATGCGATATGCGCCGGATGGGGAGACGCACTGGCACGGCGGCTATAACCAGGGCCAGCCGCAACGAATCTATGAGGGATTCCGACAGCGCGTCGATCAACTGGGCGATTTGATCAACGGGCGCTGGCCGGGCCGGGTGATCAATTGTAATCCGCGCTCGGCGCTCCGGAATTTCCCGAAAGTCGATCTTGAAAAGGTGCTGGCCGAATGATGAAACAGGGCAAGGTCTGGGGCATGACCGAGGCGGTGTTTGGGGATGAAATGAATTTTTCCGTTCATTATCTCCATATCGACGCCGGGGGATATTGCTCGGAACATCGTCACGCCCAGAAGGCCAACGTGTTTTATGTCTTGGAGGGTCGGCTGGAGGTTTACGTCTGGCCGCCGGGTCGGGACATACCGGACACGACCATCCTCCATCGGGGGGAGGAGACGTTCATTCCCCCGGGCGCCTGGCATATGTTCAAAGCTCTAGAGAATACCGAATGCCTTGAAATTTATTGCGGCCGGATTATCGGCGATGACATCGAGCGTCGCACGACCGGGGGAAGATCATGAGCGGCTGGCAGGCGGTATCGTTCATTACCACGGGAACGGGGTACGCCAAGGAAGCCCAAAACCTTGTCGCCTCGGCTTCGGCCCTGGACGTTCCGCTCCACGTCTACGAATACCCGCCCACGGGAACTTGGCGCGGCAACCTCAATTACAAGAGCGCCTGCATCCGCCGGGCCTTCGACGACTACCCGGACCAGGACATCGTCTTTGTCGACGCCGACGCGATTTTCCGGAAGTGGCCGGTGCTCTTTGATGAGCTCTCGGCGTCGCATGCGTTCGATCTCTCAGCCTGTTTCTTTTCCTATACGCCCAGAAGCGGAGAGCGCGACGAACTGCTTTCGGGGACGCTCTGGATCCAAAACGGCGACACCGGCCGAGCGCTCGTCAAGCGCTGGCATGAGACCGGGATCCGCCGGCCCGATGTCAGGCACCAGATGTGCCTGAAGCTGGCCATCGCGGATCTTGGAAAAGAAGGGGTGCCCGTTCGAGTGAATCGTCATCCGTTCGCTTATACCTGCATTTTCGACTACCGCGCGGCCCGAAAGGGGCAGGATCCGGTGATTGAGCATTTCCAGGCGTCGCGCCGGCTTCGCCGCGAGGTGGGATTCGGGGCGCCGCTCTTGGTTCATGTCACGGACGCCCCGGCCGGTAAAGCGCCCTCATCCGCGCCGCTCCGGCGGCAAAAGAAAATATCCCAGGGTCAGAACATCAACATTCTCAAGGAACATCTCCGGTGATTCAGCACATCGACGAGCTCGATTCTCTCCACCTGCGGGCGGGAGGCGGAGTCTATGAGCGATTCGAGACAGCCTATGTCCGGCGCGTGCTGAAACCCCGGAGCGTCTTTGTCGATGTTGGGGCACATATCGGGTACTACTCCGCCCTTGCCGTCGATGTCATGGATTGGACGGGGAAGGCCTATGCCTTTGAGCCGTGCCCCGCGAATTTCGACCTCCTGAAACAGAACATCGGAATATATGGGGATTCGGTCGTCATCCATGACTGGGCGATCGGGGATAAACAGGGAAATCGAGACCTATATTTGAGCGAAGTCAATTCCGGGGATCACCGTTTATCCCCGGTTGCCGACCGCGCCGCCGTTTCCGTATTTATGACGACGCTGGACGCGGCGCTGGCTGACGTCGAGCGGATTGACTTTTTGAAAATTGATGTTCAGGGCTCCGAATGCAGGGTCCTTAGCGGGGCGCGAGAAATCATCGGGCGGTCTCCCGCCCTGCGCGGCATCATCGAATATTCCCCCGTTCATCTGTGCCAAGGCGGAGAAAAATTGAAAACGTTTTTCGATCTGTTTGAGCAATACGGGCTTCGGCTTTATCAGCGGCGGGATGACGCTATCATGGCGGCCGACGTTCCGGACCTCCTGACTTACCACCGGAAGGTCAATTTATTTTTCAGCCGGGGGGGAATCGAATGAACGTCTCCGTGGTTGTCGTCACATATCGCCGTCTCCTGCGGCTGCCGGAGATTCTGGCGGCATGGCTCAAGGAGACCCCGGACGTCTGGTTGTGTGATTGTTCAAGGGCGGGAGCGAGGGGCATCCCGACCGGAGTCAAGGTCGTGAGGTTTTCACCGGACCCCGGAAACAAGGTCCGCCATGCGGTTGCCATGCTCACCGAGGGAGAGCTCGTGATCAAGGCCGACGACGATATCATCCCGCGTCCCGGGCTGGTTGCCGACTTCATCGCCGCTTATCGAAAAACCGGACCTGCTATACTCGGAATTCATGGCCGGACCTTCCACGGCCGCGATTACTACCGGGATACCAAGCTCTATGGGGCGAAGGAACAGAAAGCGCCGTTAAAGGTGGATTTCGTCGGCGTGATTACCTGCACGCCCCGGGCCTTCCTTGGGATGGACCTTCGGGGCTGTGAGACGGAGATCGAGGATTTGTTCTGGCAGATGGAGAAGTACCCGACAACCTCGAAGTATGTGATTCCGACTGATAAATTCATGCATCTTCCGGAGAGCCGGGATGCTGAGCGGCTATGCGCTCCGGGTCCGGCTCGGGCGATTCGGCGCAAGTATTACGAGCGTTGGTATGTTCGCAATTACCGGCCTGCGGACAGGATAACGGGATGAATAGCAAACTCGTTTTCTGGACGGCCTTCAACTGCTACCAGAGCTCCAAGCTGCTCCGGGGAAAACCAAGGGGCACTGTTCATCCGGTGACGACGGCGGCCTGGACGCGGCGACGGGTCGAATTATTCACCCGGTATAATCTCCCGTCGATTCTGTCCCAGACGCATGAGGATTTTCTTTACCTTGTCCTCTGTGACCCGCAACTCCGGCATTTGACGGACCCCTATTTCACCAAGCCCTTTGACCCCCGCGTCGTTTTTGTTTACGAGGACGGCCCCGGGCTGGCACTGATTCATCAATATGATGAGATTGTCCAGGCGCTGATCGATTCAGACGACATGTACTCCCGGGAAGCCGGGGCGCTCATGATGGCGTGTCCCGAGCCGTGGATGTACTTCCGGCGCGGGTACGCGCTCGAGGAGCGGCGCGGGCGGCTTTGGGAATACGACACAATCGGGAGCGGCCCGTTCTGGGCGCGGAAGATAAATCCGAAGGAGATTCGGTCGTTTGACCGGGAGAAGCGTCACCCGACGCATAAAGCGGTGATTGACTTCCGCCCTCGAGAGCTTCCGGCCGGCCGGTTCTGCGTTTTGCTCCATGATGTCAACACCTCCTCGACGCCTCACATGCGGTACGTCCTGCCGAAAGCTGCGGATCCGAAGATCCTATCCCGGGAATTCGGTCTGCGACCGCGAGGGAAGAAATGAACGCCACTCAGTATATGGCCCACTGGACGGGGAAAAACGTCTGGAAGCGTCTGGCCGTGCCCGTTCATCAGCAACGATTCCAGGCCTGCGTCAATCTCAGCCGCGGGTCATCGTTCATTGACGTCGGCTGCGCCCTCGGACATTCGACGGACTACATGGCCAAGATGCGCCCGGGCGCGTGGACGGGCATGGACTTTGATCCGGTCGCCGTCACAGAGGCTCGGAAGCGCTTCCCTCAATACGAGTTTTTCTTTTCAGCCGACTATGACATGGCCCTGGCCGGGCAACGCATCGTCCTGACGACGCCGAATAAACCCGTGCACGACCACGGGCACCTTCGGTGCTACACCGTGGAAATGCCGGCCGACCTACTGGAAGGCCAGCATTACGTCATTCGGCGCGGGGGGCGGTTCTGGTACGTCACGGTAGACGTTCGTCCCGCACAATGCGTCGGGACGCATTTTTCCGGTCCCCCTAGCGGAGGTTCCACATGAGCATCGGGTATTTTGCCGATCTTGACGATGCCGAAGATTATTTTGACATCGAGCGGTTGGAAACGTCGGCCTGGGATGATCTTGTCGAGGATTCGGCGACTCATCAAAAACAGAAAGTCATCGTAAATGCCTATAACCGCCTTTACTACGATCCGCGCTGGGACTTGCCGACGCATGCCGACGCGTCGGCGGTCGAGCTCATCAAGCTCCGGAAGGCCAACGCGGAAATGGCCTATTACCTGGCCCAACATCTTGACGCCGAGGATCACCGCAAGGGCATCCAGGCTCAGGGCGTCGTTTCGGCAGGCGTCGTGAAGGAGACATATTCCGAGGCGATGCTGAAAGATTTACCGATCCCGCCGTTTGTCGAGGCGCTGCTTGAACCGTGGCTTGACACATCCGGATATGTCGGGGTGAGTAATATTGCGCGGGATGATGAATATTCGGCAAGAAAGAAGGTCCACGACTTTTAAGGGATAGGGATGAGGAAATGAAAGCCGGTGACTTGGAGCGGGTTTATCGGGCGGGCTCCCGGGAGGTTCGGGAGATTCTGCTTTCCGTCGATCCGCTGGACTTCGACGGGGCGAAGGCGGAGCGCGTCAAGTACAGATGCCGCCGGATCGTCGATTACATGAGCGCGTTCTCGGTGAAATGGGCGCGGGCTATTGCTGAAAATGCATACACGGCGGCGGCTGATAAGACAAAAAAGGCGCTGGCACGATTTGGGAAAAAGCAGGCCGTCAGACCGAAGCCCGGGACGCCGGGCAATAAGCGCGTTGCGGAGGTTACGGAGAGGGCCCTGCTTCGGGCGATGGGGTCGATCATGGAAACCGTGGAACAATACTGCGCGGCCGTGATTGAAGCCGGGCGGATTATCCGGGAGGCCCCGGCAAAGGAAGTGCAGGAATTCTCCGCTGCCGATATCGGCGACGAGCTCGATGAGCTGGGCCGCCAGGCATTGAGGAAGGAGCTTTCCCGAGGGGCGCTCCAGCGGCAAATCGCGGACCTTATCCGGGACAACATCGTTGACGGGAAATTCATCATCATAAACGATAGAACCTATAACCTCAGCAGATACGCGAAGATGGTTGCGCGGACGGTGATCCGGGATGCCCAGACGACGGCAACGCTCAATCTTTGCGTTCAATACGACAACGATTTGGTTGAAGTTTCAAGCCACGGGACGGATTGCGAAATCTGCATGCCGTATGAAGGCAACATCTACTCGATCAGCGGGACACACGCGACATACGAAAAATTGCCGGACGGCGGGCCGCCCTGGCACCCCAACTGCAAACACTCCCTGTTACCGACCTCCGAGGAAGCGCTGACCGTCCGGGCCAGGTGGGGGCAAGCATGATCTCTTCATATACCGTTGATCGCGTGACCATCGTCCGGTGGAACGGGAATGATCAATGGGGCGAACCGAATGCGAAGACGAATGTTTCGGTTCGCGGTTATGTTGATTGGAGGACGCGGCTCGTCAAGGATATCAGCGGTGAAGACGTTGCCTCCAGCGTGACGGTTTACCTGCAGATGAGACGGACGGATGCTGCGCTGGGGCGGGCGCTCCGGCATGAGGACCGGCTGATTGTTGACGGGATGGAACGGGCCATCATCAACATCAGGGAGCCGAAATCCTTTTCCTGCCCGCATTACGAGGTCTTTCTGGCATAAGGGCGCGAACATGGGATTCACTATTGACATGAAGGATTTTGACCGGGGCTTCAAAAAGCTCGTGGAGAGCGCCGCGCCCGACGATATCCGTAATGGTCTATTTAAAGCCGGGAACGAGCTCCTCCGCGACGCCATCTATGAGCGGCCCTATGCTCCATTCGACGAAGGGCATCTTCGCGGATCGGCCAGGACGGAACCGCCGAAGGAAACGGGCGGTGGGTCTGAAATGACGGTCGGCTTCAACATCGAATATGCGGCCCGCTGGCACGAGCTCTCGCCGGAGGAGGACAAGCGGATCAATTGGACCCTTCCGGGCTCCGGCCGGAAGTATCTTGAATCCAAGATGACGCGGTATGCGAAATACCTTGAAATCATCGGGGAATTCTTAAGGCGGCGGCTTAGGGGCTAGGGCGATGTTCAAAGAAATCTGCACGCTGATTGCCGACCTCACGGGATTTGTCATCGGGGATACGCTCCAGGTCGGCCATCGTCTGCCGAATGCCCCGGAGCGCTGCATTCTCGTTGGTGAATCCGGCGCGGGCGGGATCGAACCGCAGCTCCCCGATTATGCCGATGTCATGATTCAGGTTGTCTCCCGAGCGAAGAATTATTTCGACGCCCGGGATGATGCCTATGTCGTCTATCGCGCCCTTCATGGAACGGCTGGATGGAACATGCCGCGCCTTGAGGGAAGCGGGGACGATTACATCGCCTGGGTGGTTTCGGCCGTTTCGATTCCTCAATATATCGGCCAGACCGAGAACCATCTGTTCGAGTTCTCGACCAATTATATTTTCCGTTGCGCGGAAGCGTCATGCGGGGTCGAATCCGGCTCCGGCAGCGCATAAGCAAATCTATAAAGGCATAGGAGGTACACAATGCCTAGATTACCGATCGGCGACAAGGGACCCTGTGAGGTCGTGTGGAAGTACGGTGAGTCCGGGGAGATCGTGCTCGGTCCGTTTTTGGGTGCGGTTCTTTTCAAAGGCGAAACCGGAACCTCCCCGATCAACGAGTCCCGGTATGGGAACTCCCCGGTGGATGCCGTCTACACGGGGACGGAGGCGACGCTGGAGCTCAGTATGACTCGCAGCACCTATGAGCAGCTCGAAGAAGTGCTGAACTCGGAGGTGCAGGGGACGCCCCCCAACGAGTATCTCCCGCTGATTAACCAGCTCGGGTGTTCGTTGCGGGACATGGCGCATCCGATTGCGATCAAGCCCATCTGCAACAATGTCGTTTCGGAGGATGAGACGGAATGGCTCATCATCTACGAGGCGACGCCGGTCGTCGGCTGGAATCTCAGCTACGACATGGAGACGCAGCGGACGTTCCCGGTGAAATTCCTGGTGTTCCCGTCCGAAGAGTCCGGCAAGGAAGGCTGGTTCGGGACGCTGGGAGCGGAACCTCTCGGAGTATAAGCGAAAGGACGAATCATGAAGACCCTGACAATCGAGACGGCGGCCGGGCTTTACAAGCCGCTGGAACTCTTGATTGACGGCGTGACGTTCCGCGTGAAGACGATGACCCTGGACGCCCTCGAAAGCGTCCAGGGTCTCCAGTCCGAAGCGGCAGCGGGATCGGCGGCCGCCATCAAGAAGATGCTCGGATTAGTGCTGGAGGGGCCGCTGGAGATGGTCGGCAAGCTGACGATCGACAAGATTTTCGATATCGTCGAGTTTGCCGTCAAGGAGACGACCAAGCCTGAAGCCGAATCAAAAAACGCGCCAGGGCCCGGGCTTCCATCATAGCGAACATCGCGGCGGAATTTCCGGGCCTGTTCGTTTATGCGGATTACGTCCGCATGGACCTGCGGGATTTGAGGACATGGGCAAACGAGGCAAGGCGGCGGGTGCTGTTGCGAAGGGAGGAGATGTACGCGGCGGCGCTTCTCCCCAATCAAAAGAAGGCGATGATCGAGAGGATGTTCAATTCTCTTCGGGCGCAATTCTATGAGATCGACCATGAAGAGGAAATCGCGGGTGTTGAAGAACTGGCAAAACGGCGGCTGGCCGAAATGAGGGAGCGCCGGAGAGCGAAAACTAAAAAGAAAAAGGACAAGTTAAAATGAATGCGGGCGGCGGATTCATTGCCGGTTCGATCACCGGGAAACTGTTCCTTGATAAAACGGGATGGGATTCGTCCGTCTCGGGCGTCAAGAAAGACGAAGAGAAACTCGGACAATCGGCGAAAAAAATAAGCGAGAATTTTACCAATATCGGGAAGAAAATGTCCATTGCGGGCGTCGTCGTTGTCGCCGCGCTCGGCGGAATCATCAAGAAAACGGCCGATGCCGGGGATGAGATTGCCAAGCTCTCCAAAAGAACAGGGGTCTC
>Ga0265297_10006843_pt1 | contig 16220 bp, 29 predicted proteins | sample Munlanlwell13791_FD_192502 | JGI IMG/M metagenome (GOLD analysis project Ga0265297, IMG submission 192502) | Leachate microbial communities from a municipal landfill in Southern Ontario, Canada - Leachate well 137-91 | ecosystem: Engineered > Solid waste > Landfill > Unclassified | place... | reverse complement strand
AATGGAAATGTAAAAGTTGTAAATAGGGGTGGGTTTCCCTCCTTTTCCCACCCTTTCTTACCTCCTTCTCCTCCGGGGCAGTAATAGTGCTGCCCCGGAGGTTCTTTTTTTTATATATATTTTCAAAAAAAACTTAAAAAAATGCTTGACAAAAATAGTATATAAGATAATATATAGACAGAAAGAAAAAGGGAGGCATAAAATGGAAACAATAAAAAAACGACCCACTAAATACCAATTAGAGTTTGGGATGACTGCTGAAGAATTAATGCAGTTATTCGGAATTTCTCGGGCTACTCTTTCTTTCTGGGTTAATAATCCCCAAAAGAAGGAATGGATGAAAAAAGAGATAGAAGAATGGGAAAAGATGATAGGGCAGGAATAAGCTCTGTCATTTTTTTTATTATTGAAAAAGGAGGTTTAAAATGGATGCAGAGAAGTTAACTCGGGAGGAATTATCGGCTCTGGAGAAAGATGAACTGATTGAAATAGTTCTTTTTCTCCAGGATAAGTCGGCATATTGGAAACACCGCTTCCAGTGTTCTGACAAAGAACGAGAATTAATCTGTTGGCAATATAGGGTGCCAACAATATAAGAAGGAGGACAAGAATATGAACAAAATATTATTAACCTGCGGAGTAATTTTATTGGTAGTTGGGATTATTTATGCGTTAACCTGCACAAAAATCCCAAATATGACATTCTGGGAAATTAAAGGAATTACAAAGCGGTGGCTTTATTTAGAAAAAGTCCCATCGCTTTTTTCGTTGTTGGATGAAGAGGAGGTTTAAAAATGGAAGGAAAAGAGTTAATGGAGTTCCGGGGTTCAGCCAGGGATATGGAATACCGCCTTGCTGAAATGCAGGAACAATTGGATATAGTTCAAAGGTTTTTTCAAAAAATAATGGTAAAAGACCAGGATTATGGAATTATACCTGGAACAGACAAGCCTACGCTTTTGAAGCCAGGAGCAGAAAAGTTATGCGAACTTTACGGTTTTGCTCCTGTAATCAAAGACATAAAAGAGGAAAAAGATAATGAAACTGGATTTTGCCATTATTTGGTAATCGTGACTCTTATTCATAAACGCTCAGGCATAGTAGTGGCTGAAGGAGTAGGGGAGGCAAACACTAACGAAGATAAATTCCGATGGAGATGGACACCAGAGTGGAAACTATCTCCAGACATTGATAGAAGTTCTTTACAGTTTAGAACAGAAGTTACTAAAGATGGGCGCAAATATCGTCTCTATAAAATAGAAAATCAATCCCCCTATTCCCTATGGAATACGGTTTTAAAAATGGCTAAAAAGAGAGCCTTAATAGATGCCACACTCTCAGCTACTCGCTCTTCGGGAATATTCACTCAAGACATGGAGGACTTACAAGGTTGGATTGATGCAGAAGTAATAGAAGCTGAGCCATCTAAACCTCAAACCAATAATACCAAAACCACAAATGAAGTTCAAAAGCTTTCTGAAGCCCAAATACGACTTTTATACGGGAAAGCAAAAGAGAAAGGAATAACGAACGAAGCATTACATAAAATGATAAATGAAATTACGGGAAAAGATAGCGTAAAGGATATCGACCGTAAAGAGTTAGAAACATTGTTGAAAGCCATAGAGGATATAAAATGAAATCTAAAAAGGAAATAAAAGAAAATGGGAAACTGTGTGGAATATGCAAGGTATCCCCGGCGATTGATAAATATAAGGGGATGCCGGTTTGCAAAAGTTGTAAAAAGATGATAATGTTAGAGAAATAAACCACCTCCTTCAATCCCCCGGGAGGGTGATTTTCTCACTTCACCCTCCCGGGGGTGAATATAAGGAGAGAAAAGGAGGAATTAAAATGGAAGATTATATAGATTTTCCATGCTCGGATAATTGGTTAGGATACTATTACGAAAGAGGATTAACCCCTCGAAATCCTAAGCCTTTTGATAAAAAACTTAAAATGAAAATTAAAGAACTTGAAGAAGAAAATAATAGATTGCGACAAATGTTATTAAAACAGCAAAAACCAACTTATAAAAAATTACCCGAAAATAATTTAGACAAATTTTAAGGAGGGAATATGGAAATAATAAAAACTGGTGCTTCATATATTGTAAGGGATGGGGAGGTAGAAATTAAATTTAGTAACCTTTCTGCCTCCGGTAATGATATAAATGGTTTCATAAGAGTGTTAGTTACTGTTCCTATAAAGAAAACGCTTTCAACCTCTAAGCTTAATCTGCTTGCTCCCCGTTCCATTACCGAATTAGCTAATAGACTAAATAAAATTTATGAACATAATTGGGATGTAACACTACAGGCGGCTTGCACAAGAATAATTGAAGACATTCTAACACCCGAAGAACCCTCGCAAATAAAACTAATAGAAAGAACGGCTCCAGTGTTTTTAATTGATAACTTTATATTAAAACAGTCTCCGACCTTATGGTTCGCACCCGGAGGTTCGGGGAAAAGCTTCCTGGCATTACTATTAGCTATTTGCACTGAAAACGGTTATGATTTTTTCGGAAAAGTAGAAAAAAGCAATACTCTATATCTTGATTGGGAAACAGATGGGGCAGAAACTAATAGAAGAGCAACCATGTTAGTAAAGGGAATGGAGGAAATATACGGAACAGAAAAAGAAAAGATATTATTACCGAAATATTTAAGAATGTATTTGCCATTAGTTGAAACAATAGATTCCTTACTGGATATCACATTTAACCATGAGATTAGATTTGTAATAGTTGATAGTATAGCCCCAGCCTTAGGGAGTGATTTAATTTCTACGGCGGAGACTACTAAATTCTTTTCTGCAGTAAGGAAATTAAATGCGGCGGGGATAACTACTTTATTACTTACACATGTAAGTAAGGGAGAGAAGAAAGGAGATGGTAAGCGAACTCCGTTCGGGAGCGTTTTCTTCGAGAACTTTCCCAGATTAACTTGGGAGATTCGAAGTGAATATAATGAGGAGCAAAAGGTTTTTTCCTTTGGAATATTCTGCAGAAAGACAAATGTGGGAAAATTAGAACCTAAGGGTATTTCTTTAGCATTTGATGGCGATAAAATAATAATGTGCTATATAGACCCAGATGATACAGAAATAAGTGATGAGAGGCAGACGATTCAAGAAATGATACTGGCAATATTACATGATAAGGATAAAGCCTTAACTCCAAAAGAATTAACGGCTCTTCTCGATACAAGCGCTCCGAATGTATGGAATGCTTTGAGCAGGATGAGTAAGAAGGGATTAATTGAGAATGCGGGATATGGAAAATGGAGAGCAACGAAAAAAGAATCTCCTTTCTAAAAACCCTAACTCGGTTAGGGTTGGTTAGGGTTTTGGTTAGGGTTTTGAAAAAATCTTTATATGATGCGGGTTTTAGGAAAACCCTAACCAGGTTAGGGTGGAAAATGCTGTTTTTTCCTTATTTAATAACTAATATAACCCTAACCCTAACCACCCCCCTATATAGGGGGGTGGTTAGGGTTAGGGTTATATTATAAAAGATAAGGGTTAGGGTTTGGGAGAAAAAATGAGTAATATGATTTTAAGAGAAAGGAGGAACACAATGATTGGTGTATTGTTTTACATTTTCTTTGTGTTATTAGCAGTTCTGGGATGTACTGTGTTAGAGGGTGCTACGGGTATTTTTCAAGCAATAGCAGCGTTATTAATTTTTCTGATTGCGGTAGTGTTTTTAGTTAGTGGAGTGATAATTTCTGTTATTGAGAAAATGGGAGGTAGGAAATGAATAACCAAGAGTTTGAAAACTTACGGGAGGAATTTTTAAGTAAGGAAGCGGAATTGCTGGAGTGGAAAGGTCAGGAGTATGGGAGTAACTATGATAGGCTATTAAACTTTAAAGAAATCTCTAAATTTGTAGGATTGAACGAAGCTGATGTTTGTTTACTATATTTACTTAAGCACGTTCAAAGCATTACTTTGGCTATTAAAGATGATAAATATCGTAAGAAATGGTATTGGAAAGATGAGAATGGGAACGAGGGGTTAAAGCAAAGAATTGCTGATGCAAGAAACTATTTATTGTTGCTCGCGGCCTGTATCGAGGAGGAGATTAGAAAGGAGGAACATAATGGTTGATATATTATTTTATCTTTTTTCTATGTTTTTGGCAGTAATAGGATTTAGTATATTTGAGAGAGCTACTGGTATTTTACAGGAAGCGGTAGCATTATCGGTTTTCCTTCTTGCGGTAATGTTTTTGATTGGTTATTTTTATTATTAAAAAATAGGAGGCAGGAAATGAATAACGAGCAATTTGAAAATTTATTAAAGGAATTTTTTGACAAAGAAGTTGGATTACTGGAAGCCCAAGGGTATAGGAATAACTATGATATATTGTTAAACTTTAAAGAGATAGGCGAATTTATAGGTTTAGATGGAGCTGGTGTTTGTTTATTCTATTTATTGAAACATATTCAAAACATAATACTAACAATTAAAGAAAATAAGCAACTGGATAAATGGTATTGGAATGACACTAATAATAACGATGGGCTAAAGCAAAGGATAGCTGATGCGAGAAACTATTTGTTGCTTCTTGCGGCTTGTATTGAAGAAGAAAGAAATGAAAGCTAAAGATTTTGGTGCTCCCCCGGAATTATGGAATGAGAATGTAGCGATTTGCAAACGCTGCGGGAAGCCGGTTTGTTTTGCCAAAAACGAGAACGGGAAGTGGGTTGTTTTAGAACCTGATTTCCATTCTTTCCATAAATGCTCACATATAAAGGAGGTATTTAATGATAAACATTGATGAGGAATTCAGAAGTTTAATTCCACCATTAACAGAAGCAGAATATAAAATATTAGAAGAAAGCGTATTAAAAGAAGGTTGTAGAGAACCACTAACTATTTGGAACAATATAATACTTGACGGTCACCACCGTTATAAAATTTGCACCGAGCACAATATACCTTTTAAAACACAAGAAATAGAATTAAGTAGTAGAGAAGAGGCTAAGGTATGGATTATTAATAATCAGTTAGGAAGAAGAAATATACCTGATTTTGTGAAGTTTGAATTGGTATATAAGAAAAAGAAAATATTGCTGGAAATGGGAAGAGAAAAAATGGCAGAAGCAGGTAAAATGGGGAGAGAGATACAACTCGGGGGTTTACCAACAATTGGTAAACCCCCAGAATCCCATAATACCCAAGAAGAAATAGCTAAAGAACTTGATTGGTCTCATGGTAAGGTTGCTCAGGCAGAAATAGTGTGGAAGAAAGCACCAGAAGAAATTAAGGAAAAGCTAAGAAAGAACGACATGACAATTCATAAAGTTTACGCTGAAATAAAGAAAAAAGATAGAGAAGAACAATTAGAAGAAGAAAAGCAAAAAGCAATAGAAACAGTTAATTCTCTCCCCCATAGCGATAGGTATAGGATTATAGTTGGCGACATGGCTGAGGTTGAGCTAAAAGAACAATTTGATTTCATTATTTCCGACCCGCCTTACCCTTATGAATATTTAAGCTTATATGAAACATTAGCTAAGCGTTCAAAGGAATGGTTGAAAAAAAGTGGATTACTAATTGTTATGTGCGGACAATCATATTTAGATGAAATATTTGGAATAATGACTAAATATGTTAACTATTATTGGATATGCGCTTATCTAACACCGGGGAAGCCTAATCCATTAAGAAATAGAAATGTTAATACTTCATGGAAGCCCGTTTTGGTGTTTGGAAATGATAATTATAAAGGTAAAACATTTGGTGATGTTTTTAAAAGCGATAGTGCGGAAAAAACCCTGCACGAATGGCAACAATCAGAAAGTGGAATGATGTCAATAGTGAAGCAATTTTGTAGACCTGGGCAAAGCATATTAGACCCCTTTTGTGGTACGGGGACAACTGGCGTGGCAGCATTAAAAAATAATTGTATTTTTACTGGAATTGAGATAGATGAAAAAGTGGCAGCATTAGCAAAAAGGAGATTGGCTAATGACTAAAAAAAGAAAACATTACACAACATGTCCTAATTGTGGAGCAGAATCTGTCTACTGTATTAATTGCGGTTGGCAATCAACCGGTTCTACTCCGTTTAGTGATTGGCTAAGAGAACAAGATGAATTAGATAGTTCTCGGGGTTTTATAACTACAGACATTGATTATTTCTGGAGAAACTATAAAACAGGAGAGCATATGTTGATTGAAGAAAAGCGGTATATGGGCACAATGGATTTTAGCCAAGAACAATCGCTTAAGTTAATGAGTGATTTTTTAAGCAAAACACCAAAATATTATGGTTTATATTTAATCCAATTTGAAAAAAATTCACCTGAAGATGGTGAAATATTTGTGAATCATCAAAAAGTTACAGTTAATGAATTGATTAAGCTTTTGCAATTTGAAAAGGAGGTAAATAATGAGTAAGTTTAAGATTCACCCTGCTTATAAAACTCGTGAAGGAGTAATAGTTCCTTCAGTTACCACCGTATTAAGTATCTTAAATAAGCCTGCACTAATCTATTGGGCTTGGGATTTAGGAATTAAAGGGATTGATTATCGTAAATATCGAGACGATAAAGCTGACATTGGAACATTAGTTCATAAACAAATATTAGACCACCTCAGAGGGCAAGTAACTATTCCAAAAGAATATACTTTAGAACAGTTAACTACTGCAGAAGTTTGCTTTAATAAGTATATGGAATGGGAGAGCAAACAGCAATTAGAACCCGTTTTGTTAGAGGCTCAATTAGTATCTGAAAAATATAAATTCGGTGGAACATTGGATAACTACTGCAAGCTTGACGGGGTTCCTACTCTCGTTGATTACAAAACTTCCAAAGCAATATATGAAGAATATTTTTATCAGCTTGCAGGATATAAAATTTTATTAGAAGAACACGGACACTCTGTTAAGCAATGTTTAATTCTCCGAATTGGCAGAGATGAAACAGAAGGATTTGAAGTATGTAAGCGGGAGAATTTAGATATTGAGGAACAGATATTTTTGAAGTGTGTAGAAATTTATCATTTGAAAGGAGGAATATAATGTTAAATTATCGAAATAAAATTGTAATTATTGACGCAATTGAGGAAATTTTGGATGAAATGTTTATTGAACCTACCCCAGATAATTCAGAACAAATTGGTGGGATAATTGCTAATTATTTGGAACAGGAATATCCTGAGGCGTATGATATTTTTGATGTTATAGAAATTTTAGAGGAGGTAATTCAATGAACGAGGTAACAATTTCCGGTAGATTGGTGGATGATTTTTCTTTAAGACATTCTCAATCGGGAGAGCCTTGGGGGTTTTTCAGATTAGCGAATAACGATAATAATTCAACTTTATTTATTTCAGTTACGGTAGGAAATGAAGCAGAGGAGTTGAGGAAACTAAAGAAAGGAGATACTGTATTGGTAAAAGGACAATTAAGACAGAAGAGTTATGAAAAGAATGGAGAAAAGAAAACAATATATGATATTAGGGCTAATATGGTAGCGGTTCGTGAGTAAGCAAGACTTATATCGGGGGAAGAATTTTGAATATCGAATAGTTTATAAAGCTCGGGATGCGGGATTAGAAGCGGAAAGAGTTGAGCGTTCTGGGGCGGGGGATGAGAAGGGGGACGTAATAATTAGTGGTAAAAGATATGAATGTAAATATAGGAGTAATGGATTAAAAACTCTTTATAAATTATATGAGAAGGCGAGGGATGACAAGTGTAACATAGTAAATATCAATGGTTTCTCAGTGATTAATATTGATGATTTCTTAGGTTCGAAAAATGGTAAATGTAAATATTTTAACGATGTAAGGGGAATAAAGATTATTTATGACTGGATGAGTAAGGCGGTAAAAGATGGTTGCGAAGGTATAATTGTAAAAGTTAAAAAAAATTTATGTTTAGTCATAACTAAAGGAGATAGGCATGGGAACTCAATTTAAGGTAGGGGAACATAAGCTTTTGTGTTGTAGCGTTTTGGATGATGAAGCAGAAGAATTTATTAAAGATGGTTTTGATATCCGGGAGATAGAATACGTTCCTAAAAGGATTGAAAAAGCTGTATATAATATTGAGAAGGAATTAAAAACATGCTCATTTATGAAATCATAAAACATAAACAACCAGAGGAGCTTGCATGGTTATGTAAGCTATTTAATATTGAGGAAGATAGCTTTGTAACGGCTGGCGAGGAAGTTTGGTTTAATCCGGTTTGGGAGATGACTCATGATTCCGAAGGAAGATATCTAAACTATTCCTCAAGGGGGCATAAAGTTGGTTGAGCGGGAGCATTGGATAAAGGTTGTTTCTTGGCTTTTATCTTATTATCCCGACAAAGGAACTTTTACTGTTTGTGAGAGGTTTTTAGGAAACCCTTATCATTGTGACCCACTTAATGCCCGAATTGACTTGTGGAGGGCATTAAAAAAGTGTCAAACTACCGAAGAAATTGTAGATTATTTAGGAATGGTAGAGGAGGGTTGGTTTTATGAAAAACAAGCAGAAATCAGAGAAGCAATTGAACAAGTGGGAAAGGAAGTTAAGAGAAGAGGGGCTATATCCTGAACCGTATCCAGAACACTGTTTAAGCTTAGAAAACTTACCAGGCACGGAATATCAAGACATAGAACGGGATTGGAGTTTTGTAAGCGAAGTTATAGACAGTATTCCTTGGCTCTCATCCCGACAGAAAGAAATTTTTTTATTAAAGTGTCAAGGATGCTCGTTAACTCAAATTGCCGACATATTAAGGCTTTCCCCCGGAACAGTAAGGGGGTATTGGTCGAGGATAAGAAAAAAAATAATTAAAAAAAAATAAAAATATTTTGAAAATCCCGGCTTTTTTATTTTCACAGTAGCTCAAACCATTATTATATAAGGGTTCACATGAGATGGCAGTCAAAATGCACCATATATATAGGGGGTTAGTTATAAATTATATCTTTGGTAAAAGATAGTAAAAATTAAGTATAAGGGAGTGAATGTGTGGGAGCAATCTCTTTAGAAGTGATTGACTTACCCAATGTTGAAGATTGTATATATTTAATCCCTATTTCAGATACACATATTGGCGACCCGCTGTTTAACAGGAAAAAACTTGAAGGATATCTCAAGTGGGTTGCAGAACGTCCGAACGCTTATATCCTCTTACTCGGAGATATCTTAAATACCATGCTCCGGGATAGCGTGGGGGATATTTACCGGGAAGAGTTTAGTGTTGTGGAAGCTTGCCAAATGGTATGGGAAATATTCGAGCCGGTAAAAAATCGAGTTTTATGCTGGATAGAGGGAAATCACGAGTTAAGAGTTCATAAACAAATTAAAGGCTATTTGGGTGAATTAGTGTGTTCCAGGTTTAACTGGAAGTTTTTCCCCGATTGTGCATTCCTAAAAATTCGCTGTGGTAAAGGGAGAAACGGGAAACCAGTTGTATATACAATTTATGCAGTCCACGGCTGGGGCGGCGGGAGAACTGCAGGAGCGAAAGTGAACAAACTGGAACAACTGGGGAATATATGTTTGGCAGATATTTACCTCATGGCTCATCATCATCAGGTGTGTTTTTCTCAAGACATTTATTACGTTCCGGATTCTCGAAACAATCGTGTTTCTGAGATGAAAAGAACTTTTGTAAGTTCAGGCTGTTTCTTAAATTATGGAGATTATGGAATGAGAAGGGGGTTCCGGCCTGCAAAACTTGGAAGTCCTCGTCTGCGATTGGACGCTACTCGTAAGGATTGTCATGTTAGTTTCTAATATGTCTGATAAATGTCCGATAGATGGGTGAAATATTATTTTCACCCTTAGGGGGTTTCATGCAAAAAGAAGAATTTGAGGAAGAAGTAAAAGTATATGCTGAAGAAATAGAAGGGATAAGAGAGAGAAAAGATTTTGAAATGCTGAAAGCTATTGCTGGAGACTTAAAAGACTTTTTAAGGTTGAATGCGAATAAATTTAAGTGGAGCTCTGAACTGTGCGAGAAGAAAAAAGGCTTTATGAGTGAGAGCTATAAGATAGTAAAGGGACGAGCTAGTGGAAGATGTGAGCTGTGTGGTAGGCAAGGGGTAGACATTCATCATTTAGCTGGAAGGAGCCCACTTAAAGTTTATCACTTACCAAAATTTTTAGTTTTCTTATGCAGAAACTGCCATAGGCGGTTCCACGGAGGTTAAAAATGAATAAAGTTTGTTCGTTTCATGCAATTTTACCGGATATCCAGAGTGCAATTAACTTCTCCGGAGCGGGAAATGGCGCAAGGATTAAATTAGATGTCTCTGAAAGTGAAATAGCGGAAGTGATTAAGATGGTGTTGTTACGAGGTAAGGAATTTCGAGTAGATATTTATGACGAGGATTAAAAAATGGGAAGACCATCGAAGCTAACTCCTGAAGTCCAGAAAAAAATTATCGAAGCTATACGCAACGGCAATTATTATAATGCTGCGTGTGCTTATGCTGGTATAGAATATCAGACGTTTTGGGAATGGATGAAAAGAGGAGAAAAAGCAAAATCGGGGAAACATTTTCAGTTTTTCCAAGAAGTAAAGAAGGCTGAAGCCGAAGCGGAAGCCCGTATTGTTGCATTATGGCAAAGCAAAATTCCCAAAGACTGGCGAGCTGCTCAGGTATTTCTGGAACGAAGATATCCTGACCGATGGAGTAGGAAGGAAAAAGTAGAGGTAGAAGGTGGTTCAGTGGTGAATATTCAAGTTAATAAGAAGTATGAGAAATAAAACAGGCTATTTAGAGGCTCATAGAGGTGCCCATTTTTACTCGGGAATGATAATATACCACTCTGAAATTTTGGAGGCCTCTACGAGCTTAAAAATGGCCTTAGAATGAAAATGGCAGAAATAAACTTAGATATTAATCTTACTAAACAGCAAACAAAGTGTTTCGATGCATTCTTCAATCCTACAGTTAAAGCAGTTCTTTACGGTGGTGCTCGTGGTGGCGGAAAATCTGCTCTCGGTTGTATCCTTTCTTTTCTTTACGCTGTGGAAATTATTAACCATTTTAATCTTTCTCCACAAAAATATCCCATTCCCATTGGATTTATGGGTCGAGCGCAAAGTGTAGATTTTACCGATACTACACTGGAAACGTGGAAAAAGTTTATTCCTCCGGAAACCTACAATATTCGCTCACAGGATAAGGAAATAGTGATATTGGATACCGTAAAATTCGCCTTTGGTGGGTTGGATAGAACGGAAGAAGTAAAGAAGTTTACCAGTGCGGAATATGGAATGATATTTTTAGACCAGGCCGAGGAATGCTCAAGGGATGCAGTAGCGGATTTAAGGGCTTGCTTAAGACAAAAAATAAATGGCAAAGAATTACCATACAAAGAACTTTACACAGCCAATCCTTATGTCGAAAATGATGGGAAAAAGAAAAATCCTAATCTGGGATTATGGCTTAAAAAGGAATTTGTTCAAGGGAACGACTCTACCAAAGTTTATATCCCTGCTCTTCCAAGCGACAACGAATATCTACCGGCAGGTTACATTGACCAGCTTAAAGAAGCTTACCGGCATAGACCGGAATTATTGGAAGCTTATCTCTATGGCTCCTGGGATACTATGTCTGGTACTAATATTGTTATTAAAGAGGAATGGTTGAGAAGAGCTGAAATAGTGAGTAATCCTTATGAAGAAGCTCCGAAACTAATGAGCGTAGACGTTGCAAGGTATGGAGACGATACTACGGTAATTTATTTAATGGAAGGAACGGATATTATAGGTGAAAAGATATTAACTCAAAAAGATACTATGACCACTGCGGCCGAAATTGCTATCTGGGCGAGAGAAAAACATCCTCTTTTAATAGGTGTGGATACAATAGGTGTAGGTGGTGGCGTAGCGGATAGGTTAAGACAATTAGGATATGAAGTAATAGATATAAACTCTTCTGAACGCTCTAAAGACCCGGAAAAATTTGTAAACTTGAGGGCTGAAATGTGGTGGACGGCAGCGGAGAATTTTGCGGATAATAATATTAGGCTTACCTGGAAAGATGAAGACTTAATTGACGAGCTTACTGCGGCAACTTATGAAATTAAGAATGGTAGAATCCAGATAGAGAGTAAGGATGACTTGAAAACTAAATTAGGACGCTCTCCCGACAAAGCTGATACATATATTCAAGGACTTTATTTATTACAGTTTGCGGGCATGTTCAAGACAATCAAGGAATACGAAGATTGGGGATATGCTTATGCGGTCAAACATTCCTCTAAGTACTCTGGACTATAAGAAGGTGATTAAGTGGCTAAAAAGAAACTAAAAACTAAAGGTGAAGCTTTAGTTGAGTTTGTTCTTGATAGATATAACTACAGTAAAACTGAGCTTGCTGGGATACGTTCTCAGTGGTTGGAATATTATAAAGACTATCGTGGGACAATTGCCGAAGGGAAAGAACCCTGGCAAGCTAATTATATTATTCCCACTTTAAAAGATGTGGTCCGCACTAAGGTTCCTCTCTATGCTAATATTCTATTCGCGAATGGGCTTAAAAGTTGGGATATTATTCCCGGTGAAGAAGAAGATGAAAAGATTATCCCTATTCTTAAAGACGTTATGATGTTTCAACTTGAAAACTGTGGGAAAAATAGGGGTGGTTTTTTCTCTGTAATAAACGAATTTTTAACCCAATTTGAAATATATGGTTATTCAGTTGCTAAAGTTCCTTGGAGGGTAGAAAAAGAGAAAGGTAAAATTGTTTTTGAAGGCGCAGATATAGAATGTGTAGACATTTTTCAGTTCTTTCCCGACCCTAATACTATCGATATTTCCTCCTCGTGGTGTATAGTGAGAAAGAGGGATGTTTTTGTATCCTATTTAAAGCAAATGGAAGCTCAAGGAATTTACCATTCAATATCTGAGCTAAAAGATAGTTCCCAGCCTTATGAAGACGGCGACCCAGAAACTGCGAGAGACCAAAAAGATAGAGTAGAACTCTTAGAATATCACGGTGAAATTCCCTTAGACTTATTAAAGGGGAAAATATCCGATGAAAGCCAAGTCAACCCGTATGATGATGAATATGTAAAAGCCATTGTAACCATTGCTAATAGGGAAGTGTGTATCAGAAATGAGGTATATCCCTATGACTGTGGCAATATTTTTGCTGACGCTACCAAAGATAGGCTGCCTGGCGAATCTATTGGAACAGGAACGGCGGAAGACATTCAGGCTTTAGCTGCTGAGCTTACTAATGCTCACAATAAACTAAGTGACTGCATTAATATAATTGCTAACCCTATGGGTATTATAAACGCTAATAAGGTTCAAGGGGTTTCTGGTGGAACAATTATCAGTCATCCAGGAAAGATGTTTTTTGCTCATCCTAATGTAGATAATGTTTCTAATGCTTTACAATTCATTAACACCACTGCTCAGGCAGCAAGTTTAAGCCCCCTAATTACTTTTATAAATATGATGGAAGAAAAAATTCAGAAAGTTACTCAAGCAGTTCCCGTAATTTCAGCTATGCCATCTAAGAAAGGATTACCCGAAACATTAGGAGCTACTTTGGTGATGCAAGGAAACGCTGCAGAACCCATTAAGCATACCGTTAGACATCGTTTAGAACCCTGGTTTCAAAGAGTTTTAGAAATTATCTACAAACATACTTTACAATTTTTTTCTGACGCTACTGCTTATAGGGTTTTGGGGCCGGAAAAAGCAAAATTATGGGAAGAGGAAAAACAGAGAAAGAAAATTAAAAAGGAAGATATTAAATTAACTGGTAATCCAGATTTCAAACCTCGTGGAGTTAGTATTTTTAATGAAAAACAAACTGAAATTGAAAATTTACTTAATTTCTTGCAAATTTCTATGAACGCAGTTGCTCCCCAGACTGACGCCATGGGACAACCTATGTTAGATGCCGAAGGAAAGCCGGTGGTTGCTCCGTTAGTTGACCAGCGAGAAATTATCAAGAGGATTGCGGACAAACTGGGCTTCGAAGATGTAGAAGAGCTTATTCCATCTCTCAAAGAAGAAAGAGAAGCCAGAGAAATCAGGGCTCATGAGGAAAAACTAAGACAGCAACCACCGACTCAACAAACACCACAAACATTATTACAGATGTTAGGTGGTGGAAAATGAACCCCATCGAAATTAGCGATAGTTTAATTGCTCTTCTTAATACTTCTGGTTGGCAAATTCTTAATAATTTATTCGAAATGAAGAGGCAAGAATTTATTGCCTGTTTAATTAAAGAAAAGGAACTTAATAGAATTTATTTTTATCAAGCTGGTATTCAGGTAATTGATGATATTTTAGGTGAAGTAGAAGGTTTAATAAAAACTGGTATGGAGGTAAAAAATGGACAAAGACAAAGCCAATAACCTGTCCGAGACCGAACAGGAAAATTCGATAATCTCCGAACAGGCTGGCAAACAAAAAAGTCCAGACACAATGACTGCGGAAGAGTTGAGAAAGGAAATTCTCTCAACTCAAACTTCTGAACCACGTAAGGAGGCTGAAGTTGAAAGCGAGAGCATAGAGACCCCAGAAGAGGAAGAGATACCTGACGACCTCAAGGATAAGTCTCAAGCTGAACTCGTTAAAATTTTAGTCAATTTACGTAAGCTCAAAGGACGACAAGACCAAGAGTTAGGTGAGCTCAGGAAATTTAAGAAACAACAGGAAGAACTGCAAGCACAAATGGAAGAGCAGAACTTAAGTGCCTCTGCTCAAAAAATGGTTGATGCTCAAGTTAAGGGCATGACACCGGAAGAGAGAACAGTATTTTACGATAAGTTTGCTGAAGACCCCGAGGCAGCTCTATTACCTTTAATTCAAAAAGCAATGCATCCCATTTTAATCCAACAGGCTAAACAAAATAATGAAGCAGTAGTTAAAAGGTTGAAAGAGTCCACTAAAGATAGTCTTGTCCCTTATGATGAAGAGGGAGTTAACAAAATAATTGCCTCTTATCAAAAGAACAATAAAAACGAGCTTTTTGACAAATATGGTTCAGAAGCATTTCAGGTGGCATATGATATTTACTTTAAACAAAACATAAATTCTGCCGTGGAAAAGAAGCTTGCCGAGGAAAGAGAAAAACTTTCTAAGGAAACTAATGCAAACCCATATGTAGAACCACAGGGTGTTTCTACGGCGAAAACTACTAAGTCTACTGACTATGACAAAATGAGCTTTGAAGAGCTTAGAAAGTTAGTAGGCGGAACTAAACTATAAGAGGTGAATTAAATGGGTGTTGCAACTACTACATCAACGTTAACAGCGTTGATGAAAACATACTATGATAAATTGCTTTTGGAAGTTGCTCGACCTAAGTTAGTTTTAGACCAATTTGCTGACCATTCAAAGGACATTCCACAGCACGAAGGACAAACCATTAGTTTCCAACGCTTTGTTCCTTTAGCTCCAGTCACTACTCCTACCAATGAAGGAGAACAGCCTGACTATGTAGAGTTAGAAGCAATGAATATTGAAGCTACGGTGGCAAAATATGCTAATGCAGTAAGAATTACTGAAGAGGTAGACTTGACTGCTCTTTCTCCAGTATTAGAAGGTGCAGTAAGGGAATTAGGAGAGAATATGGGAGAGAGCTTGAATAGGCTATATCGAGGAGGTTTGGCTAAGTTTCTATATCCTATGCGAGTTGACAACTCTCCAAGCTATGGTAGAAGTTGTGTAGCAACTGGAGTTCCTACAACTTCTACCATAGCCTCAACTTCTCTTACTGCCCCAGACGACTTCTGGAATAACGGAACAATAGTAATAACCTCGGGACAGAATAAGGGTTATAGCGCTCATATCACTGGCTTTGCTGCAAGCACTAATACTATTACCTTTTCCCCAGCACTAAAAGAAGCTTGCGATGCTGGAGATACTTTCCGAGTTGTTACTTCTTTTGGAATTACCTCAACTAATGTAGTTACTTGTTCTGCGGTGGAGAGAGCGGTGGCACTATTAAAACACTTTCACGCTCCTCGCTATGATGGAAGATATTACATAGGAATAATTTCACCGTTTGTGCAGTATGACTTTATGCAAGACAGCGCTTGGGTAAACGCTCACGAATATGCTCAGGATACTGCTTTGTTTGATGGTGAAATTGGTAAATGGGGTGGAGTAAGGTGGGTGGAAGACACTGACCCTTGGTTAGAAGCTGCAGGAACTATTGGAACTTATAATGCTAATGGGGCAGTCCATCAAACTCCTATTTTTGGTAGACACTCTTATGCTGGA
>Ga0265297_10006842_pt1 | contig 16222 bp, 13 predicted proteins | sample Munlanlwell13791_FD_192502 | JGI IMG/M metagenome (GOLD analysis project Ga0265297, IMG submission 192502) | Leachate microbial communities from a municipal landfill in Southern Ontario, Canada - Leachate well 137-91 | ecosystem: Engineered > Solid waste > Landfill > Unclassified | place... | reverse complement strand
GTAGTAAGAGCATTCATTGCGCTGTTAAGCTCATCACTAGGAGCATCTTCAAGACGATAAATTACAGCTCCTTTTTGGATCATTTCTCCTCTTCTCGCTTCTACACTTTGAACTATCCTGGACTCGTCAAAGTAAACCTGATATGTCTGATTAGCAGATACTGTACCTTGACCTCTTATCCTTGATGATATAGTTCCATACATCGGATACTGTACTGCTACTTCCGGTAAGGAATAATTTAAAATGGTATTCGAAAAAAATGTCAATACCAGCATAACTGCTAAAAATATTATTGCTATGTTCTTTATGATGCTCCTTCTTTTAGTTACATCTTTTTTCATAAATAACCTCCATTAACCTTTTATCGCGCTCGAACTTGCTATGCCTTCCAATACCCTGTCCTCGCTATACAAGAAAAGAAGCAGAGGCAGGACCATATATATAGCAGCTACAGCAAATGCAAGACCTATTTCTCCAGCATTAATCTTTGAGAGATACACAGATAGAGGATGCATATCCTCGTTATTCTGCAGCATTATCAAAGGTTGTTCAACCATATTCCAGTAGTCCATGAAAAGCAATATTGCTACAGAGTATATTGCGTTTTTTGACATTGGGACAAAAACTTTCCTGAATATCTTCCATTCATTAGCACCGTCTATTTTCGCAGCTTCCACAATTGATGAAGGGATTCTCTGCATTGTTTTAGTCAGTATAAAAACGGCAAATGGAGAAAATATCCCTGGAAGAATTACAGACCATCTGGTATTTAATATATCCATCCAATCAGCTACAAGATAGTTAGGCACCAATGTCACCTGATATGGCATGAGCATTAGGGCAATATAAATGAAAAACATTGTATTTCTGAATTTGCCTTTATATCTTGCAAAACTGTATGAAGCTCCTAATGCTACTATTATCTGGAATATAACGATTGGAATAACATATATGACAGAATTCCAGAATTTCAGCAGATACTGCGGACTTTTAATAAGAACTGTAATGTACTGCCCGAAACTTACTTTATCAGGTATTATCTTTAAGTTAACCTTATCTGCTATATATGAAGATACTGCTGAAGATCCTTCCTCAGAAAAAATCTTGCCATAATTAGCAGTAATTTCACTTTTTGTCATAAATGAATTTGTAACGGTGAGCACTATAGGCATTATAAACATAGCTGCGGTAAATCCAAGAATGATCAATGCAATAACAATTGATATTATTTTTTTTATTTTAGCTTTACCTCTGGTTTTATCCTTATTCATCTACACTGCTCCCTAATTTATTATCAATTACAAACAGTAAAGCGATAATAGCTGTTATTATTATGCATATTATAACTGCTGCAGCAGATAATTTCTGATAATCAAGTGATCTGAATGTATTATTAATATAGTGCTGAAGCATATAAAGCCCTTCATAAGGATAATCACCTGTCAAAAGATATACTTCTCTGAATACTTTGAATGAATTAATCAGTGATAAAATAGTAACAAAAAATATGCTTGAGGACATAAAATTAAGTTTAATTCTGAAAAATCTCCTTATGGGTCCTACTCCATCAATTAATGCGGCTTCCTTCACATCAAGAGGTATATTTGCCAAAGCAGCCATAAAAAGCACCATATTATACCCTGTGTTTTTCCACAGAAAAAGCATAACTACGACCAATCTGCTGAAATCTGATTTAAACCAGTCAACTGCTTCTATACCCACAGAATCAAGAAATACATTTATAACGCCATTATAGTCAAATACTACCTGCCATATCAATATTACTGATGCAACCGGTACTACCAAAGGGCTTATCAGAGCAGTTCTGAATATACTTTTACCTGGTATATTGTTTTCTAAAAATAGAGCTAATATAAGAGGTATTATTACTGCAAGCGGGACAGCAATCACGGAAAATATTAATGTATTCTTCAGTGACAGCATAAATGCATGATTCCTAAGAAGCGATATGTAGTTATCAAAAGCTACAAATTCCTGATTAATCGGGTTATCAATGAAGGAGTAGTAAAGCACGATAAAAAATGGAATAAGAAAAAATAACATGAATCCTGCAATGCTTGGTATCATAAAAGGCATTGTTGAAGTTTTATCTCTATTCTCGAAGCTTACAGGTTTTCTTCTTTTTAACTCAGACTTTACTTTTTTTATCACGGTCGATATATACTTCCTTTTACATTTTGTGTATCGTTTAAACAAATTTCTTTTCTATAAATAGACGTATGTATATTATAAAAGTTCCTGTTAATTCATTAATTTAAATAATTATTAAGATTTTCTTTACTTTTTATATTATATGCAAATATCGTCATATAACATGATTATTTATGTAATATTTGCAATAATTCTTTATGATGCATTCTTCACAAGCAGGTTTTCTTGCTCTACATATCTGTCTTCCATGGAATACAAGCCTGTGACAGAATAAAGCAGATTTATCAGAAGGAAGTATCTTCTTTAAATCCTGTTCAATTTTATCTGGATCAGTATTATTTGTTAATCCTATCCTATATGAAAGCCTTTTAGCATGCGTATCTACAATAACTGCAGGTTTATTATAAACCTCAGCAAGAATAACATTTGCTGTTTTTCTTCCTACTCCCGGTAATGTAGTTAATACATCTATTTCGTCTGGAATTATCCCATTAAAATCATGTATAAGTCTTTTGCAGCATGCTATTATATTCTTTGCTTTATTGTGATAAAAACCAGTAGGTTTTATTATGCTTTCCAACTCTGAAATATCCGCATTAGCATAATCTTCAGCAGTTATATATTTTTCAAATAGAGCAGGGGTAGTCTTGTTAACTCTTGCGTCTGTACACTGTGCAGCTAATTGCGTGGATATAAGAAGCTGAAGAGGATTCATAAAATCCAGTGTACACCTTACAATAGGATATTCTTTTTCTAAAAGCTCTATTATTCTGTTTATATCAGTCATCTATCTCACTTTATCCTGTGTAATTATAATGTTTAGAGCAGTGTAATCATTTGTCAGCTCATTGTGCCTGTAAACTACGAATACAAGATTTTCTCCAGTCAGATAAGTATTCTTCAGTTCAAAAAATATCTCTGCTGAATTTACAGGTTTATCATATATGCTTACAATAATGTCATTTACTTTCAATCCTGAGTAAAAAGCCGGAGTACCATATCCTATATAAGCAACTTTTATGCCTTGTACATCCACAAGCTGTTGCTGATCATCCGAAGTTATTTTAATATTTGCAGTATCAGAGTATATACCTATACCAAGATTAGGAAGAATTTCCTCATTATATGATTTAATTTCCAGATTTTCAGCTGCTTCTTTAATTTTATTTATAGGAATTGCTTTATAAAAGCCCTCTTGCAGATCGTTTTGCGAGTAAACTGTCAAAGCAACTACCTGGCCATATATATTCACTAATGCTCCCCCATTATTACTGTTCGACATGAAAGCTGAAGTGTTTATCATATATAAATCATCTTTAGGTAATTCGGAGGATGATAATATCTTATCATTATATGTATACATCAGGCCGTTTATGATACCTGCAGTAACCTGTCCTTTATTTGAGTTATTTCCGCTGGCTGCAGCTATAACTGTTTCTCCCAAAATTAATTCATCGGAATCACCATATTCAATAAACTGTAAGGGATTATCAGGTTCTATTTTCAATAAAGCAACATTATTAACCTTGTCTCTTCCAATAACTTTGGCAAAATACAGATTACTGTAATCATAATTAACACATACTTCTATATAGCTATTTTCTTTAAGTTCGTTACTTCTTTCATAACACAGATGATCTATGACAGTATCTGCAGTAATCATGAAACCATCATCAGATATAATTAAAGCAGTAGCCTCTGTCATGAAAGTTCCTTGTTCATCAGTGAATCTGCATCTAAGATAAGCAATTGATGGCATAATATTCAATACTGCATCACTAATTGTAGAGTTTACCTCAAATGGGATTACCTCTATTTTTACTTTATTTTTATATATAGTAGTAACAGATTCATTATTATCATCATTACCAGAATATGAGTTATTATTTGTTCCTTGTGTATTAGAGGGCATTGGAGTATTCGATGATGTCGGACTTGAAGTTTGCGTCAGAATGTTTATGAAAGGCAGCTCTGTATCCAATTGATTAAGTCTTTTTACATAGAATACTGTCAAAGCACAAGCGCAAACAGATAACGCCAAACAAAGTAAGCATATGAATACTGGAACAAGTATTCTTGATACGAAACTTTTTTTCTGTGTTTTAATAGTTTCTACATAATATCCGTTATTCTTTGTCATCTCTTCTGATGATGCTTCTTTGTTTTTATCCGATTCACTTATCTTTTTTGATTTAACCATTTTGCCCTCATAGAAATACTAACACATTAATTTGTTTTAATTGTTAACTTTTTATGAATTTTCTATTTCTTCAGCATTTTCTAGTGTAAAAATAAATTCAGAACCAATTCCCTTCTGACTTTTTACATCAATTATTTCTTCATGCCTTTTTATTACACTGAATACAATAGATAATCCCAAACCTGTACCAGTCCTGTCTCTGCCTCTTGATTTATCGCTTTTATAGAATCTTGTCCAGATATTCTGTAAATCCTCATGGTCGATACCTATTCCATTATCTCTAACTGAAACATATACTTTGTTTTTTTTGGGTTCTACAGAAATACTGATATTACCGCCATCATTAGTAAATTTTATAGCATTATGTATAAGATTTATAAGCACTCTTTCTATATCATCTGAATTTGCATATACAAAGGTAACTTCATCAGAAAAATTAACATTTATAAATAATTTTTTTCTTGTTATCTCATCCTCGAATCTGATTATAGATTTTCTTATCATATCATTTATATCAAAACGGTTTTTTATAAGAGGTGCATCATCTGCATCCATTTTTGAAAGTATTAATAAATCTTTAACCATATTAGTGAGTCTTTTAATCTCATCAGATACCCTCTTAAGATATGTTTCATGTTTTTCCTCAGGAATTGTTCCATCCAGTATACCTTCAATAAATCCTCCTATTGCAGTCATGGGTGTTCTTAATTCATGTGCGACATTACTAGCAAATTCTGCTCTCTGGTTTTCAGTCTTTTCAAGTTTTTCCATCATATTATTGAAAGTTTTTGAAAGTTCACCTATTTCAGTTTTATCATCTGTATATTTAGTTCTTACTTTAAGATTACCTTGAGATACCGATCTTGCCATCGTAAGAAATTCGTTTAGAGGTTTTGAAACAGATTTTGCGAACACTGCTATCATAACTATTGATAATGTCGAAAATAGAATTATTGGAATCAATAATATATATATATTAGAAAAAAAAGCATTTTTTTCATCCTGATTATATGAGCTTATACATATTGCTATGCGTGTCATGTAATCAGGATCTGTTCTAGATGTGTTGTATTCGTCAATAAAAACATAAGATCTTCCTATTATATTTTCGTGTTCAAATATATTTTTGAAAATCCTGCTGTTTTTAATGTATGCATCGCCAGTACCGAAAAATTCCATAAAGCCTGATTCTTTTGGAAGATAATCCACTGTACTGGTTTGTCTCTTTTCCAGTATCTCTTTTAAAGGTTCCAGTCTTGGAGCATGAGAAATAAGTCGTCCTTCTTCATCAAATATCCATATCATCTTACCGCTCATCAGTGCAAGTTCTTCAATTGTTTCATATAAATAAGCTTGAGCATTAAAAGCACTTGAAGTCAGGTTTGAATACAGTAATATCCTTCTCTGGTCCAGTTCATTCTTAACAAGCGGATATATTTTTTCAGCATTCAGACTCTGACTATTGAGTATGCTGTACCATGCTTGAAAGAAAATTATAACTGAAAAAAGAAATACTACAATAATTATATATAAGACAAATCTTCTTAATGTTGTTGAAAAGACGTTCTGTTTCATAATACTTCGAATTTATAACCTACACCCCAAACAGTCTTCAGCTGCCAGTTGACTCCAGGAAGATTGATTTTTTCTCTTAGTCTTTTTATGTGAACATCAACAGTTCTTGAATCCCCGAAAAAGTCAAATCCCCATATTCTTTCTAAAAGCATATCTCTAGTGAAAACTGAATTAGGATTTGAAGCCATCATATGAAGCAGTTCAAATTCCTTTAGTGGCAGCTCTATCTGTCTGTCTTTAAGCATCACAGTATAAGTGTTTTTACTTATTACAAGATCAGCAAATTTTAAATCAGAGTAACCGCTCTGATTACCCTTTGTTCTTCTGATTATTGCTTTTACTCTTGCTACAAGCTCTTTTGCTTCAAAAGGTTTTACAACATAATCATCAGCTCCCAATTCCAGGCACAAGACTTTATCAAAAGTCTCTGCTTTTGCACTTAGCATGAGAATCGGCACATCATCTTTTCTCTTTATCTGTTTGCAGACATCCTTACCATCCATTCCAGGAAGCATTATATCCAGGATTATTAAGTCAGGATTTTCGTCTTTGTACAAATCCAATGCATCTAATCCATCATTAGCGCAGACCACTGTATAACCTTCTTTTTCAAGATATAGCGTCAGAAGTTCACATATATTTTCATCATCATCTACAATCAGAATTTTATTCATTTAAATTACCCCTAACTGTATTAATTTAATCGATTGTCACTTCTTTCTTTAATTTTGCTGATTCGTATATCGCATCAATAATCTTCATTACCATAACACCATCTTCAGCTGTTGCTCGACAAGGTGTTTTATTAACAACACAATCAACAAAATGTTCTATTTCGCTCTCAAATAGTCCAGTGAAACTCAATGCTGAATCACCATGCGGTTTTACATCAACAAATCTGCCATTAATATCCATAAAAAATTCGATATTAGGATCTATTTTTGCACCGCCTTTTGTTCCGAATAGCTCTATTACATTAGTATCTTGCTTGATGTTCAGGTTAAATGATGCTTCGACAAACATTGTAAGGCCATTATCAAATCTAACTAATGCAGTAGCCATGTCTTCTACACTGAATTTAAATACAGAACTGTCTTCAATCACATACCCTTTTGGACCTGCAGCTCTGTCCAGTCCCAGATTGCTGTAAACTGCTCCGTATGCTGATATCGGCCTTGGAGTATTGGAAAGATAACGTACAAGGTCCATAACATGAACACCTAAGTCAATTAAAGGACCTCCTCCGGAATATTTTGAATCTTTAAACCATCCTCCAGGACAGCCGTTACGTCTTAAATAAGTAGCCTTAGCATAATATATATCGCCTAATGATCCGTTATCAATAAATGATTTCAGTATTTTTGCATCATTGCCGAATCTTCGAACAAAACCTATCATCAAAAGCTTATTATTTCTTTTTGCAGCCTGCTGCATTTCTATCGCTTCAAATCTATTGACAGCCATTGGTTTTTCGCAAATTACATCTGCCTTATTATTAAGAGCAGCTATAACAGCATCTTTATGAGCGCTGTTCCATGTGCATACGCTTACAGCATCCAGTTCCTGTTCTGAAAGCATTTCGTTATAATCAGTATAGTAGTTTGATATGCTATATTTCTGTGCATAACTTTTAACTTTATCCTCATCAATATCACATACTGCGACCACTTCGCACTTATCAGAAAGCTTCTTATAACCAGCCATATGGTATGTGCTGATATTGCCTGTTCCGATAATACCTACTCTGATTTTTTTATTCATATAACACCTCATAATTTTGATATATTTGAAGTTTAACACAGCAGATATGTTATGTCAAAGCCATGATATCAGATGATTTACATATTTTTATTATACAGTATGTTTTGTATGATATATGGCAATATGATATAATCAGCAGAGAATAATGCAACGAGGTTTTTATGAAACTTGGAATAGTTGGATTGCCTAATGTAGGCAAAAGCACGATATTTAACGTTATGACCCATAATAAAGCACAGACGAACAATTATATGTTCTCAACACTTGAACCAAATGTGGGTATGGTCGATGTACCCGATGACAGGATAGATTTTTTATCGAAATTATACGATACTGACAAAACAACTTACGCGACAATTGAATTTGTCGATATACCCGGTTTAGTCAGAGGATCGAATAAAGGTGAAGGAATAGGGAACAAATTTTTATCAAGCATTCAGCAAGTTGATGCACTTTGTCATGTAGTAAGATGTTTTGATGATGACGACCTAATGCATGTTGACGGCAGTGTAAATCCTGTCAGAGATGTTGAAACAGTTAATCTGGAACTTATATTCTCTGATATCGATATGATTGAACGCAGAATCGAAAGAACAAGTAAAGCTGCAAAATCAGGAGATAAATCATATATCCCTATTTTAAAGTTTTATAATGATCTCAAAGAACACCTTCTCGAAGGCAGAATGGCAAAATCCTTTGAATTTGAGAACACTGAGCAGGAAGCTTACATGAACGAACTTTTCTTAATAACTGTTAAACCTGTTTTGTATGTTGCAAATGTCGATGAACAGGGAATGCTGGAAGATAATGATTATACAAAAGCTTTAATGAGTATAGCGGCCGCTGAAGGTAATGAAGTTATAAAAGTCTGCGCGAAATTCGAAGAAGACCTCTCTTCTCTTGACAAAGAAGAAAGGGACATCTTTTTAGCCGATTTGGGAATTACTGAAACCGGTCTGCAAAGGCTTATAAAGAAGAGTTACAAGCTGCTTGATCTTATGAGCTTTCTTACTGCCGGGAAAAAAGAAGTAAGAGCATGGACAATCAAGAACAACACCACTGCACCGAAAGCAGCAGGAAAAATACATTCTGATTTTGAAAGAGGTTTTATAAGAGCTGAAGTTTTCTCATATGATGACATAAAACGACTAGGTTCATATAATGCTGTAAAAGAAAAAGGGCTTGTCAGAAGTGAAGGGAAAACATATGTCTTCAAGGAAGGCGATATTGTCCTGTTCAGATTTAATGTATAGAACTAAAGGTTAGGTTTAAATGAATATTGTCGGCATCATATCTGAATATAATCCTTTTCATAATGGTCATCTTCATCAGATAAATGAAATTAAAAAATTATTCCATAATGATGTAATTATAATATGCCTTCTAAGTTCTAACTTTGTCCAAAGAGGAGAACCGGCATTAACTGATAAGTATACACGTGCTGATATGGCAATCTCAAATGGAGCTGGCATAGTATTGGAATACCCTTCCCTTTTCTGCTGCACAAGCGCTGAAGCTTATGCAGATAATGCAGTATATATTTTAAATAATATTGGAATCATCGACTACATTTGTTATGGTTCAAAAGCCTCTGATAATGATAATGTTAAGAAAATATCTTCTGCTCTTGCAGAAGAATCAGATGACTATAAAGACATACTGAAATCTGAACTGTCAAAAGGAGTATCTTTTCCTAAAGCCAGAGCAAATGCTTTAGTCAGTTTAATGAATGATTGCGACATGGAAAATAATAGATTGTCAGAAACCCTAAAATCCTCAAATGATATATTAGCTATTGAATATGAAAAAGCATTAATAAGACAGAAATCCGCTTTGTTTACTATACCTATAGAAAGAATAGGCAGTGACTATAATGACCAGAGTTTAAAGGAAACTTTTTCCAGCGCTACTGCAATTAGAAAACAGTTACTTTCCAATCCTGAGGATATTCAATCACTGGAAGAGAATATACCACTTTCGACTATGGAGATACTTAAAAATTATACAAAAATTAAAAATTATGGAAGCATGGATTTATTCAATGACTTAATCCTTTATTCAATAATATCAAAAAGCAATAAGGAAATTAGAAATTTCCCTTTAGTCAATGAAGGTATTGAAAATCTTCTAAAAAAGAATGTCCATTCCAGCAGATCCGTTTTTGATTTTGTTCAGTCTTGCATAAATAAGAGATATCCTGCAACAAGAATACAAAGACTTCTTATTCACATGCTATTAGGTGCAGATAAGGATATATACAGCAGATTTAAGAGACCTGGTTATGTACGTATTCTTGCATGTGCTGATAAATACCTATTATCACAAATTTCGCAAAAATCAAAATTACCAATATTTACATCTTTAAAAAAATCATATAACGTGTCTGATTTGAATGTAAAAACTCTTATAGAATTCGAAAATAAAGCATGTGATATCTATAATATGGTTTGTCTTAAAGACAAATCCGATTACTGCAGTGAATTTTCAATTAAAACGAAAATCTGAATATGTAAATAAAAAAAGAGCTGTACATTAAATTCTTAATGTGACAACTCTTTATTGAATCTTAATTAATAATTAATGCTTTACCGTTTTTGCAGCCTGTTCAGCAGCACTAGCAGCATCTGGCGTATAAATATCAGCACCTATTGATTTCTTATATGATTCATTAACTGGAGCTCCGCCTACCATGATTGTAAGTTTGTCTCTTACGCCTTTTTCAGTTGCAACTTTTACAACATTAGCCATTTCACCCATTGTCGTTGTTAGAAGTGCAGAACAAGCGATTATTCCTGCATTGTTGTCGATTGCGCCTTGAACGAACTGCTCAGCAGAAACGTTTACGCCTAAATCTATAACTTCAAAACCTTTGCCTTCCATCATCATCTTTACTAGATTCTTGCCGATGTCATGAAGATCGCCTAATACAGTACCAATTACTACTTTTCCTATTGATTCAACTCCAGCTTCAGCCAATAATGGCTTGATTAATGAAGTTCCTGCATTCATTGCTCTTGCTGCAACCAGTACATCAGGAACATATAATTCATTGTTCTTGAATTTCTCGCCAACAATATCCATTCCTGCAAGCAGTCCTTTATTAAGGATATCCTTAACAGACAGTTTCTCATCTATTGCCTGTTGAACTAATGCTTCCACGTCTTTCTTGCGGCCTTTCTGCAATGCCAGTGAAATATCATCAAAAATCATAATTTAAACCCTCCGATTACTTTCAAATTAGTATCTATTAAACCAAATATTGTTGCATTTTGCAACATCTAATTTGATTATTTAAGAATAAACTTGAAATATTTCTTTTTTCCCTTCCTTAAAAGCATTTCACCCTCAGGAAACATATAATTTTCTATGGTCAATTTAAAATCTTCAACTAAATTATTATTGATTAATACGCATTTCTCCTGAATAAGTCGTCTGCCTTCGCTTTTTGACTGTATAAATCCCGCAGCCAAAAGAGCATCGAGAATATCAAATCCCTGTGTAAGAATTTCAACACTTATCTCCTTAGAAGGCATATTCTGAGCTTGTCCGATATTTTCAAATAAAGCTTTAGAAGCATCCTGCGCATCAGAAGCTTTCTGCTGTCCATGAACTATTTTAGTTACCTCATAAGCAAGTACTTCTTTTGCGCGATTTATTTGCTCATCTTTGAGCTTTGATAATTCAGTGATTTCATCCATTGAAACAAAAGTAAGAAGTTTAAGACATTTAATTACTTCAGCATCATCTATGTTCCGCCAATACTGATAAAAATCAAACGCAGATGTTTTTTCTTCATCAAGCCAAACAGCTCCTTTTTCGGTTTTACCCATTTTCTTGCCTTCATTTGTAGTAAGAAGATTGAAGGTCATACCATATGATTCCTCCATATCTTTTCTTCTTATTAAATCAACACCTGAGATAATATTACTCCATTGGTCGTCTCCTCCTAATTGCAGGATACAGCCGTACTTTCTTTTTAAGAGCAGAAAATCATAACTCTGCATAAGCATATAATTAAATTCAATAAAAGATAATCCTTTTTCCATCCTGGATTTAAAACACTCAGCAGTAAGCATCCTGTTCACTGAAAAATGCATTCCGATGTCTCTTAAGAAAGGTATATATTCCAGTTTTGACAGCCATTCATAATTATCAACCATAATAGCTCTGTCATTCGTAAAATCTATAAACTTAGACATCTGTTTTTTAAAACAGGAAGCATTATGTTCGATTTCCTCTCTTGTCATTATTCTTCGCATATCAGTCTTTCCAGTAGGATCTCCAACCATTGCTGTACCGCCTCCTAGCAGAGCAATTGGCTTATGCCCTGCTTTCTGTAAGTGGCTCATGACAATCAGCTGCAGGAAATGTCCTACATGCAGACTGTCTGCAGTTGGGTCAAAACCTATGTAGAAAATAACTTTCTCATTGTTTAGAAGATCCTTAATTTTTTCTTCATCTGTCGCTTGAGCTATAAAGCCTCTTTCTTTTAAAATATCGTATGCATTCATAATTTACACCTATACTTCCATAATAACCGGCAGTACTACCGGATTTCTTTTTGTCTCTTGATAAAGATAAGTCCTTAAACGTTTTTTAATTGAGTTTTGGAGCTCACTTATGCTCATTGATGTTTTTGTATACTTTTCTATGTCTTCATTAAGCATAATCCTTATCTTTCTTATTATATCATCAGATTCCTTTTCATACATGAATCCTTTAGCTATTATAACAGGTTCTGCTTTTACTGTTCTCTCAGATTTATCAAGCACGACAGACACATTGAGTATTCCGTCTTGGGCAAGAATTACTCTTTCTTTAAGAACATCATCACCAAGTTCGCCTACACCTGAACCATCAATAAAAGATGCTCCAACATTGATCCTGTCTTCAACAGCAATCCTGTTGGAATACACATTCATGACATCACCATTTTCCAGAAGAAAAATATTATTCTCGTTCATACCCATTTCCATTGCCAGCATCGCATTGCTCTCCATATGCATAAATTCACCATGTACCGGCATATAGTACTTAGGACGCACAAGAGTCAGCAAAAGCCTTAATTCCTGTCTGTAGGCGTGTCCTGATGCATGTACCTCATTGAGAGTCTGGTAAATGACATTAGCGCCATTCTTAAATAATTCATTAATCACACGATATAGGAATTTTTCATTTCCTGGTATTACTGATGCGGAAATTATCACAAGGTCATTTTTCTCTATGCTAATTTTCGGGTGTTTTTTAAATGCGACTTTTGAAAGAGCTGAGTTAGTTTCTCCCTGTGATCCTGTTACTATAAAAACCATATCTTTAGATTTATAGTTTTTTATTTCGAAATCTTCGATAATAACACCTTTTTTAACCTGTATATATCCTAATTCAATAGACTTCTTTATGTTATTGCGCATGCTGTATCCGAAGATACACACTTTTTTCCTGTATTTCTCAGAAAGATTTAATACCTGCTGTATTCTGTGTATGTTTGATGCGAAAGAAGCGACTATAATCCTGGAGAGTGCTTTTCTGAATAGATTATCAAGTGAATCCCCTACAGCTTTCTCACTCATGCTGTGGCCTTCTTTTGTAGCATTAGTGCTATCAGCCATCATTAACAGGACATTCCTGCTGCCTAATTCGGAAAAACGATTCAAATCAGTGACCTTTTCATTTACCGGATTGAAATCTATTTTAAAATCCGCAGTATGAAGTATTATCCCGACTGGAGAGATTATAGCTACAGCATAAGTATCTGGAATACTGTGGTTAACAGGAATGAATTCCAATTTAAAACAGCCAATCGATATTTTCGTACTGCTGTCAATAATGTTAAGCTTGGCTGTTGTAAGTAAACCCATTTCATTTAGTTTGGATTCCAATAATCCTAATGTAAGCTTTGCGCCGTATACCGGAGTATTAATTTCTTTAAGAAGATAACCCACAGCACCAATATGGTCTTCATGCCCATGTGTAATAACAACACCTTTTATTTTATGCTTGTTCTTTATCAGATATGACATATCTGGAATAACTATATCTACACCAGGCATGTCTTCCTGTGGGAAGGTTATACCGCAATCAAGTATAAGAATGTCATTCTTATACTCGAAAACAGTAAGATTTTTTCCTATTTCATTTAAACCGCCAAGCGGAATTATCCTTAATGCTGTAATTTTTGCCTACCTTTCAGTTACTTTAGTTTTAATCTGGGAATAAACATCAGGTGAAATATACTCAAACTGGTTAAAATCAGATAAATACAGTTCACCAGTCATTGTATTATAATTGGTGTTCATTCTCAGCATAACCAGGTCTGTATCATAATTCCATATCTCATTAACTCTGTTTATAAACCTGACAGAATCCTTGTTCTCAGTCAGATCATAATAATAGACAGCTCCTACTCCAATATCGGTTTCCTTGTAATAATATAGATACTTTCCGCCCTTTGTTATATCAAATGAACTTACTCCTTCACGCTCAATAGTCTTCTTCACATTATCTGAAGATATAATAGTAAGTCTTCCTTCAGCATTGTATACAAGATATTTCCCGTCATTTGATAATTTAATGCTATCTATAACATATTTCTCTTCACACATGTACTCATTCAAAGTACCATTAGCCTTTATTGTGTATCTATAGAGCATACTGCTTGTTTTACTTATGTATGATTTAAATACATACACATCGTTATAGTCAGGTGAAAATGACACGAAATCGATTTTAAGATCGTCATCAGAACCTACTGATGCCTCAGCATCGATTAAAATTTCTTTCCCATCTTTTAGTGCGTATAACTGTGCGGTATTTGTCCCAAAGTCATATTTCTTGAAGTAGAAATTAGCATTTATAAAGGCATTATCAGCATAACCTAATACATTTCTTGCTACAAACCCAAATACATCATCCATTATTTTTGTAGTTTTTCCTGTTTCTACATTATAATGATTATATGTTCCAGCAAATCCGATTTCATTAAATCTTGATAAATGACTCACGACTTCATCAATATAAACTATTTGAGAGAAGTCATATGAAACTATAAGCTGTGCACAGCTCTTGGCAATAAGTTTTGAAGAGCCATTCTGATACAGATACATATCAAAAGTCGGATAAACAGTAATCTTTTCATCTTCAACAGAGACTGGTTCTTCTGTCTGCTCATCTTCAAACATGTAAACATAATTAATAGTGGCATATATTATTTTGTCACCATTCTTGCTTATAATCGGGTAATTGACATCAGCATTCCCAGTAAATACAGCAGCATCAAGATCATAGACATTATCAGCTATCTTCTTAGTCAGATTATTCTCATATATGAATAGTGAATATGTAGGTTCACCATTTTCTATCATGCTCTCCATCTTGTCATCTAAGAATACACAGACTTTTCCATCATTGCTTAACGAGAACAAATCCGTATCCATGTCTTCTCTTATCAATACTGATTTTTGTGAGGCAAGATCAAATTTATACAGGTCTGTTATAAGTCTCATTGAATCATCCGATACCCTATATGTTTTATACAAAACCATATCAAAATCATCATTAACCACATAGTAGAAGCTTGCTTCTTCAGATATTTTTATATTCTTCATGCCGTCATACATCCATAAAGTACCGACCAGCCTGCTCAATGATAAGTCTTCATTATTCACAAGATGCAGATTATCTACATACATTATACTTTTCTTGTCTTTACTCATTAATATTCCATTATGAGCTTCCAGTCCAAGTTTCTGGTCTTCATAGTTTCTAAACAGCGAAGATGTAATCATTATAGGCTCTTCATTATACCTTATCAGAGAAATTGAATTATCACCAACAACATAAATATCATCATCATAAGGTATGTCTCCCCGAAGAATTCTATTGCCATCAAAGATAAGCACTACAGCTAATATAACAATCAGAATTACAAGACCAAGAAAGAAACCGTTTTTCTTCAGAAAAGTTGAAAATTTGGCTTTCTTTGGTCTATTATCTTCAATTACATCATTTTCTATAATTGTGTTCTTCTTAACTGAATCTGAAGCAGATTTAACATCTTCAGAATTTAAAGTCTCATTATTATTTAAATCGTCCATTGTATCTCCTTAATACTTTTTACTCAGAGGATTCTGCCTGTGCGCTTCTTCTATGACAGCAATTTGTATTTTAACCTGTTCAGGCGTTACAGAAAGCTCGCCTCCGTTAACCATATGGTTATAAAGCATGTCATAATATCTTCTTGTCATTCCTCCGAATGTGCCGTATACTTCGTTATCTCCATCCCATTGCTCCTCATACCATTTTATTGGTTCCTTACAATAAGCAGGAGTGTCTGTTCCTTCCTTATCAAATGAAATTAATAGTTTCTGTTCTGGCAGCTCTTCAGTTTTAAAATATTTCCAGTCGATTTTTGTCATGGTACCATTAAGAGCACCTTTTGAACCCTGTATATTATAGACATAAGGCTTGTATCCCTGACATGATGTTACCTCTAGATCAATTAAAGGCTTATCCTGG
>Ga0265297_10006841_pt1 | contig 16224 bp, 12 predicted proteins | sample Munlanlwell13791_FD_192502 | JGI IMG/M metagenome (GOLD analysis project Ga0265297, IMG submission 192502) | Leachate microbial communities from a municipal landfill in Southern Ontario, Canada - Leachate well 137-91 | ecosystem: Engineered > Solid waste > Landfill > Unclassified | place... | reverse complement strand
GATTTGCTAGAAAACAGCCGCGGAAGTTGTACCACCGGCAGTGTATGTGTGAAGGAAAAGTATCAAGTTTCAAGTTTCAAGGATCAAGTGGAGGATGTGAGCATGAAGTACGATGCCCCAATGAATTTGAGACGACGTATTCTCCAGATAGAGAAGAGAAGGTGTATTGTGAGAATTGTTATCAAAAATCGATATTGTAGGGGCGGGGTTTTCCCGCCCGTCTGGCGAAAAAGATATTTTAAATTTGGATAATGTGTTTGTCGGGAGTTTGGTGGTTATTGTTGATAAATAAAGGGAAGTGATGGTTTTGGTTAAATTGTGACAGCAGATTAATTTTAGATTAATTATTAACAGTAATGTTAATATCTTTATTAATGGGCTTGGTGACTGGATGGTGATTAATTTTTTTTAAATATTAATATGATTGTGAACGAATATTTATTTTATTATGATATAAACATGTGAGGGATTTTTATTGGTCGATGGACAAAAATCTAAGGAAAAATAATTTTATTTAAATATATTTTATTTGTTAATTTCAAGATCTAGCTATGAAAAAAATCTTCGAAAGAGGGCTTAAATCCCTAAAAGTGGGAGGAAGGCTAATGGTGGGGGCATTGCTGATTGCTTCTTCCACATTGGTGTACAGCGTGCTGGCTGCACCTCCCGGTACTCCTTATAATTTGGGCGAGACATTGCAACCGGCTTGCGCGCCTGGTGATGTTAATTGTACGGTGGTAACACCGGCGGCTAGTGGCGCTAATGCCGATATTACTTCACTATCCGGTCTGACCACGGCTTTGAGCGTGGATCAGGGCGGTACCGGCTTGGGCACGATTGCCGCTGGTAAATTGCTTTATACTTCGGCTTTGGATACTTTGGCCGAACTTAGTTTGGAACCATTGTTAACTACTCCAGGTGGAGTATTGACTTTGGATTCGACTGTGATGGTGGAGACAGAAAATGTGTCTTTATTAAATAATGATGCAGGTTATATTTCTGATATCGCTGGTCAAGACCTATCAACTGCTGACAATACAACTTCCGGTTTTATTTCTAACATCGCTGGTCAAGACCTATCAACTGCTGACAATACAACTTCCGGTTTTATTTCTAACATCGCTGGTCAAGACCTATCAACTGCTGACAACTCAGTTGCTGGATTTCTCACTGATATTACCGGTCAAGATTTATCTCTAGCTGATAATACAACTTCCGGATTCCTCTCCAGTATCGCCGGTGAAGATCTATCTCTAGCTGACAACTCTATTTCCGGATTTCTTACTGATATTACCGGACAAGATTTATCTTTAGCTGATAATACAACTTCCGGATTTCTTACTGATATTACCGGTCAAGATTTATCTTTAGCTGATAATACAACTTCCGGATTCCTCTCCAGTATCGCCGGTGAAGATCTATCTCTAGCTGACAACTCTATTTCCGGATTTCTTACTGATATTACCGGTCAAGATTTATCTCTAGCTGACAACTCTATTTCCGGATTTCTTACTGATATTACCGGTCAAGATTTATCTCTAGCTGACAACTCTATTTCCGGATTTCTTACTGATATTACCGGTCAAGATTTATCTCTAGCTGATAATACAACTTCCGGATTTCTTACTACTGAAACTGATCCAACTGCTGTATTGAAAGCAACTTTTGCCGCCGCTGGTGATTTACTGGTTGGTACTGGAGCGGGAACATATTCAGCTTTGACAGCTGGCGTGCCAAATAATGGTAATGTTCTAACTGTTGTTGCTGGTGTGCCGAGCTGGAGTGCAGCCGGATTTATTACTGAAGATGGCTTAACTGATTTGACTGGTAACTGGGTGATTTCAACCAATGATATTACATTGACTGGTGGAACTTTGGAGGCAAATACAGTTACTGACGGTACTGCTTCGATGTCTACCGGAACTGTTAGTGATGGTGTTGGAGCTAGTATGTCAGGAGGTACAGTGACTGGTACAACATTAACTGATGGTACGGCTTCTATGAATGCTGGTAGTTTAACTGGTGTGGTTGGTATCACTGCTTCCGGAACTGTTCAGGGTGGTACTTTGACTGATGGTACAGCTTCAATGACCGGTGGAAATTTATCGAGCGTTGGAACTTTGGGAGCGACAACAGTAAATATCAGTAGTATTTTGAAGTTGACTCCGCAGGGCTCTGCTCCTTCAACAACTGACGGAACAATTTATATTGATAATACAGTACCTGGTACTTTGTGTGTACGAGATGGTGGGGTATGGTATGATTTGACATCAGCTGCATCACCCGGAAACTGTGGTTAAACTTTTTGGCTGATTGTTGGGCTGGAAAGCTCAGCAATCAGCTTCTTTTGGGGGGAATGTGAGTTAGAAAATAATTTGTTTAATTTAAGTCAAAGGCGGGCAAAAAGAGGTAGGAAAGATGAAAAATAAAGTTTGGAAATATGCATTGTGGTGTCTGGTGATTGGATGGATTTTGTTTTCGATATACTATGTGGGGCGAGATATGACCAATAAATATCAAAACAATGTGGTGCAATCATCTTATCAGCAAGGAGTGACTGATTCAGTCAATTCTTTGATTACCGAAGCCAAAAAATGCCAGCCGGTGACCGCTTATAACAAAGATGAAAAAATTGAGTTGATCTGGACGGAATGTTTGAAACAAGATAATGCTTCAACAACCGAAGAGACTCAATAAAAAAGGTCGAGCAATATTGGACAAAAAATTTAATTAACAAAATGACTATAAAAAAATGGTTTTACAAAATTCTGGTACTACTCATGATGGTTGGCTTTTTGTCACCAGCTTTGCAGACACAGGCATCAACTACCGATGGGACAATTGATTCAGTTAATAAATATGCCTGGGGAGAAAATGTGGGCTGGGTCAATTTTGGTACCGATGAAGGTAATGTACACGTGCAGGATGGTGGTTTGACCGGTTATGCCTGGGTGGCCAACTATGGCTGGATTAATTTGAATCCAGATAACGGGGGAGTGACCAATGATAGTGAAGGCAATCTGGGTGGAAATGCCTGGGGTGAAAATCTGGGTTGGATCGATTTTTCCGGAGTCTGGATTGATACCAGTGGTTGGTTTAATGGTTATGCCAACAACCCCATTTCTGGTCAAATTAGTTTTAGCTGTTTGAACGGTGGTGGTTGTGATTTGCAAGAATACAAGGTACGAACCGACTGGCGACCGGCCAGGGTGCGTGGTGGCGGTGGTGGCGGCGGTGTGCCGTTGCCCAAAGATTTGAATCCACCTCGGGAAGAGGAGCAAGATGAGGAAGGCGCCACATCCAGTTACGTTTATCGTTTCTGGTCTGATGTTTTCCATGGTCACTTCTTTACCATTGATTCAGATGAAGCTAACCGCTTGATTAACTCTGACCCGAACTGGAACTATGAGAAAGTGGCTTTCAATGGTTATATTGACGAAGCAGCTGACACTATTCCTTTGTATCGCTTCTGGTCCGATGTCTTCCGTGGGCATTTCTATACCGCTGATTATGAAGAATATCTGCGGGTAAAAGACACGGACAGCAACTGGAAATATGAGTGGGTTGCTTATTATGTCTATCCATTGGATTATGAAGGACCAGTGGAGACAGAAACTGTCTACCGTTTCTGGAGTCCGGTTTTCTTGCATCATTTCTACACGGCCGATGAAACGGAAATGGCCAAAGTGCGGGATACGGACAGCAACTGGACCTATGAAGGGCCGGCCTACAAAGTACCTAAACAGGTTTTCACGCAGTGTGATTTCAAGCCGTGCAGTGAAATGGTCAGTTGTCAGGAAGCGCAACATTATTATGGTAGCTGTGGTTTTAGCGAGCTAGACGATGATGGTGATAGTGTGCCCTGTGAAAATGTGTGCGGTGGCTGATATTAATTACTGTATATGAAAAAACAGACTATTCCTTGAATTGGGATAGTCTGTTTTAGATGTTATTCGATCAGGTTGGTAATAGACAGGCGACTTACGAATTCGGTTTGGTCAATTTCTCCGGTGGATAGTTGAGCCACATCTTGGCCGCTGGATTCGATGAGCAGGCTGTCGATGTGGTTGACGGTTAGGATCAGGCGGTAGGTTTGATAGGTGGCAGGTAGTTCGGGGTAGAGAGAGCTAAAAATGTAGGCGCTGGAGGCGGCGATGGCTTCGGGGGAGACATTGTAGGGGGAGGGGGTGCGAATTTCTAGAATACCGTTTTCGAGCTCGGTGAGTTGAACGCTTTCCAGATGTAGATCCTGAGCGGTTTGGATTTCCAAATCAACCATGGTGAGGGGGTTGATTTGGGTCTGGTAATTGATTTGGTCAGTATTGGTTGGGGTGGCCAGACTAAATATCCAGACGGCGATAATTATGATGATAATTATAATCAGGAGGCAACAGCCGGCCAGCCACCAGTAGATGGCGGGTTTTTTGTTATGGGTGGGGTTATTTGATAATTCCATTTTATTTATATTAATTATTCTTAGTTATTAATCTTATTCTGCATATAGAGAAAGACGTTTTGGTCGATTTGTTGTTTGATGGTGTCGCGTTGGGGTTTGGGGGGTAGATCGAGATATTGGTCGCGCCAGCCGGTGGGGTAGCTTTTGGTCAGGGTGGCTTTGAGATCTTTGAGTTGTTGGGTGGCGCCGGTAATATTGGCGAAGGCGCGGTTGAATTCCAAACCTTCTTCGGCTTCCTCAAAGTCACTACTGCCGGATTGACCGTCGAAAAATTCCTGGTAGTCACTGGGCATTTGCTCAAAAACGATCTGGGTCTGGTCGGGGCCGAGCTGGCGTAGATGGCTGGTGACTTCAATTATACGCATATGGTTGTAGCGCAGGATTTTTTCCAGGTTGGCAATCTGCCATTTGAGACGATCTTCCATCTCAACATTGGTGGCAAATTGATCGCGGTCAACACCAGTTTTTACGGTGAGTTCTTGATTGGCGGTGGCCACTTGCTGATGATATTGTATTAATTCTTGTATGTATTTTTTGTCAGTGGTGTTGGTAACAAAAGTCTCAATGATACCGGGCTGGGTGAGAGCTTGTTCGTTCAATTTGTTGTCGGAAAACTGGGAGATGGTGGCTAGCTGATCTTGGGCGGTGGTGGCGGTGGTCGGGTCGACCAGGGGCAGGGTGTCACCAATGAGGTCTTTGAAGTTTAATGGTTCGTTGAATTTGATGTTGTACAAGTCAACTTGTGGTGCGTATGGTTTGGCGGCTTCTTGTTCGAGTTGGGGTTGGGCTTCGATCACAAAGGTTTTGAGAGCGGGTGGGTATTGGTCATAGACAGGCTGCATCAGATCGTCGATAATTTGGAAATTATTATTGTCGGTGGGTGGTAATTCGATTTGGGTAATGACGGGTAGTTGTTCGTCGGGAATGACGGGATTGATAATGGGATTGTCGGCGGTGGGAAGATTGGTATTTGTAATGGTGGGGTTGGAAGTGGGTTCTGGTTCGGGGGGAGGATCCTGGAGGCAAATGTTGGCGGCCGTGTCTTCATGCCAGCCGGCGGGACAGACACAATCACCGGCGGCGTCGCTCCAGACAGCATTGTAGCCTGCGCAAGCGGCGGACAGGGATTGACAGACGCCGCCGCCGTCAATGATGGCGTAGCCATCGTTGCAGACACAGTCGGTACCGACCAGGTGGGAGGGGCCAAAAGCGTTACAGGCCTGGGATTCAGGCACGCAACTGCTGCCACCGGCGGGGACGATGTAGCCGGGATCGCACAAACATTGATCGCCGGAGAGGTAGGAATTGGCTGGGCAGGTAATTTCTTCTGTATATTCTTCCTGGGCGATTGACAAGGCGGGCATTGAAGTTATGGTGATGATATATAGAAACAAAATGAGCCAGTTTTTTTTCATGGTTGATTTTTTTATTGGTAGATTTAGTGTAACGAGATAATGGCGGGGATGCAAAGACATGTTAAGTATTGAGGTTGGTGGGGGAGGTGGGAGTGTTTATTAATTAGGAATAGAGACGTTTTACAAATCGTGGGCGTCTTTTTTGGTATAATGGAAATATGATACGTTATGGTAGAGACGTTGCAGGCAACGTCTCTTGCGCGGGAGGATATCATGTTAAATAATAAATAATTTATAACAGCGTTTAAATAGCCATAACTATGGAAAATAAAGTTTGTAAACAATGTAATGCGGATTTTGTGGTGGAGGATGAGGATCTCAAGTTTTTGGATAAGGTCAGTCCGGAGTTTGGGGGGAAGAAATATAATATTCCCAGTCCGACTTTGTGCTCGCATTGCCGGTTGCAGAGACGATTGGCTTGGCGGAATGTACGCAGTCTGTATCGAAGAAAGTCAGATTTGACGGGACGGGATCTGGTTTCTTTGTTTGCCCCGAATAGTCCATTTAAGACTTATCATATTAGTGAAATTAATAGTGATAATTTTGATGCGATTGCCTATGGTCAGGATTATGATTTAAACAGTAGGTTTTTTGATCAGTGGCGGGAGTTGCAGTTAAAAGTTCCCCGGGCGCATGCCTCGGTGGATCTGGATTCTATGGAAAATTCGGAGTTTGTCAATCTGGCGATTTCGGCAAAGAATGATTATATGTGTTTTGGAGTGGCTCGAGTGGAAGATTCCTATTTCTGTGATAGCGTTTGGGATTCACAAAAATGTATGGATTGCTATTTTTGTTCAAGTTGTGAGAACAGCTATCAATTGGTTGATTGTAAGAATATTTATCAGGGTTATTATTGTCGGAATTGTGATAATTGTCGGGAGATAATTCTGTCGATTGATCTAATTGGTTGTCAGAATTGTTTCGGTTGTGCCGGTTTACGGAACAAACAATATTGTTTAAATAATATACAACTGTCAAAAGAGGATTATGAAAAGAAAGTAGCGGCGATTAAACTGAATAAAGAAAGTCTAGTGGTGGAGGAAATTAAATTGCGGGAAATATATGTGAAATTACCGCAAAGATATACTCGAAATTTTAATGTTGAAAATAGTAGCGGTGATTTTCTGGCAAACTGTCGAAATTGTCGTTATTCATTTGATTTAAACGGGGCGGAGAATAGTCATTATTGTAATACGGTTTTAAATGGCGTACGTGACAATATGGACGTGGCGTTTTCGGCTGACAGTATTGAATTGGGATACGAAGGAATTATTACTTCCATGAACGCATATTTGGTTCGTTTTAGTGCCATTTGTTTTCCGGGTGACCGTAATATTATGTATTGTGACAGCTGTTCGCATAGTTCCAATTTGTTTGGCTGTGTCGGGTTGAAAAGAAAACAGTATTGTATTTTGAATAAGCAGTATTCGCGTGAGGAGTATGAGACGCTGGTGCCGAAGATTATCGAGAAGATGATGGCCAGTGGTGAATGGGGCGAATTTTTCCCGCTGAATTGCGCGCCATATGCTTATAATGAAACGACGGCCAACGAGTGGTATCCACTGAAGAAGGAGCAGGCGGTGGCGCTTGGTGCCAACTGGCAGGATGAGGATTATGGTTTGAAATATGACGGGTCGTTTTATCAGCCTGAAGATGTTGGCAGTTACGATCCAAAACAGAATCAGGCGGCGGAGGTAAAATTGAATGAATTGTTGGAGGGGATAATTAAATGTGAGGTCAGCGGCAAACCTTTTCGAGTGATTTCGCAGGAAGTGGCTTTTTATATTGAGCATGGTTTACCCATTCCCACCCGGCATCCGAATGAAAGGTATAAGGAGAGGGTTGGCTGGCGCCGGCCGCGGAGATTATATCAGAGGCAGTGTATGTGTGAGGGACAAGGATCAAGCGGTAAGGATCAAGTTTCGAGTAGTGTTTGCACTCACGAGGGACGGTGTCCGAATGAATTTGAGACGACATATGCGCCGGAGCGGTCAGAGAAAGTTTATTGTGAGTTATGTTATCAGAAATCCATATTGTAGGGGCGGGGTTTTCCCGCCCGGATATTGTGAGGAGTGCGATAAAAAAGTAATTTATAATAATTACATATTAAGGATAAAGAAGGATAATTATGAAAAAAGTATGGTTGGTATTAATTTTGATGTTGTTGTCCGGGTGTGTTTGGCCGGGGGGAAAGGAGCCGAGGATTGTCAGTAATCCGAGTGGCGAGATGGTAGTAAATGGAATCAAAGAAGCATTTGCTGAAAAATACCCGGAATGGGATATGGAGAAAGTGGTGATTGAGGTCGGAAATCAGAAGGGAAAGTATGCAATGGGAACAGCTTGGTTGAGCGAAGTGGAAGGTGGTGGCTGGCTGGCATTTATGAATAACAATCGTTGGGAAATTATCTGGGATGGTAATGGCGTGATTGATTGTTTGAGCGTGGATCAATATGATTTTCCGGTGGAGATGGTGAGTGAATGTTGGGATGAGGAGAAAGGGGTAATGGTTGATCGAGCGGGCGATGCTGATAAAATTGGTTATCAGATGGAAGAAGAGGCGATCAGACAAGCGATTGATGAACATGATAATGAAATGATGGCGGTGGAAGTGACTTTTGACGAAATTGCCGACAAAGTGGCTAAAGGCGAAGTTACTTATCCTGAGGGGGTTGGTGGCTGGTGGCTGGCGGTGAAGGAAAACGGTCAATGGCAAGTGCTGGCGGTGGGCAGTGATGTGGTGGACTGTGCGATGATTGAGCCCTATGATTTTCCGCCGGAGATGGTGAGTAGCTGTTATGATTGGACAAATGATCGGGTGGTTAATCGGATGAGTGAGGGTGATCTGGATGAACTATTACTGAATTTGTCCGCTGAGACGGGGATTGATTTTTCTCTTCCTGAAGATACGGAGTTTGTCTGGTATGAATATACTGGAGAGAGAAAAGTAGATGGACGGTGGATAAAAGTGGACAAAACGGCTAATTCCAGTCTGGATTTGGTAAAAGATTATTTTACTGGTGAAGGATTTTATATGGATCAGTACAATGTGGCGGATGGAACAATCGTTGGTAGTACCGGTTATATGAAGGATACGATTTTATGTAAGGTGCGACAGGAACTGTTTGGCGGGGCGGCGGCAATGCAGATGGGGCAGTCGGATTTGATTATTGAGGTTAGTTGTGGGATGTGGAATTAATTTTCGAATTACGAATTACGAATGGGGAAGATGCCAAAAGGGTATGTTTTTTGGTATGATTAAATATGATTGTCTTCGGTAGAGACGTTGCATGCAACGTCTCTACGCGGGCGATATTCGTAACATATAAAAAATAATTAACTGCGTTTAAATAATCATCAAGATAAAACAATGGAAAATAAAGTTTGTAAACAATGTAATGGTGATTTTGTGGTGGAGGATGAGGATTCGGTGTTTTATGAGAAAATAAGTCCGGAGTTTGGGGGAAAAAAATATTTGATACCCAGTCCGACGCTGTGCCCGGAGTGCCGGCAGATTCGGCGACTGATGTGGCGGAATGAACGTAGTTTGTATAAACGTAAATGTGATAAAACTGGTAAAGATATTATTAGTATTTATTCACCGGATAAAACGGAATATAAGATATTTGACCGGGGCGAATGGTGGAAAGATGACTGGGAGGCGATGCAATATGGTCGCGACTATGATCCGACACAGCAGTTTTTCCCGCAGTTTGATCAGCTGTTGAAGGCGGTGCCGCGCAATTCTCTGTTTAATTCCAATACCGAGAATTGTGATTACGCCAACTATATTGATAGCTGTAAAAATTGTTATATGTCCTTTGTTACATATTATCAATCCGAGAATGTCCATTATTCGTATTGGCTTTATAATTCGAAAAACAGTCTGGATTGTCATATTGGCGACAAACTGGAGAAATGTTACAACTGTGTTTTGTGTTTTAACTGTTATGACTGCCGTGATTCTTTGAAGCTGATTGATTGCCGAAATTGTTACTATTCGTTTGGTTTAACAGGTTGTTCTGATTGTGTTTTGTGTACCAATCTAAAACACAAACAGTATCACATTGAAAATGTTCAATACACGAAAGCCGAATATGAGCAGAAATTGAAAAGCTTTAATTTCAATTCGGAGTTGAAGGCGAAACAGTATCAAGAACAGTTTAAGGATATGACCAAAAACGTGATCGTTAAATACACGAATCAGGTCAATTGTGAAAATTGTACTGGTAATGATAACTACGATTCCAAGAATGCTCTGGATTGTTTTATGTGTCAAAACACGGAGAATAGTCGTTATAGTTTTGGGCAGGAAGCGGCCAAGAATTGTTATGACAGTATGGGTGGTACTTATGAGTGGTGTTATGAGGTCAATCATGTGGGTTTGAAAGCCAATAACTGTTTGTTTTGCAGTGGCGTGCTGAATTCGACATATAATATGTATTACAGCGAGTGGTGCCATGGCTGTCATGATTGTTTTGGCTGTGCGGGTTTGCGCAATAAGTCGTATTGTGTGTTTAATAAGCAGTTTTCGCCGGAGGAATATGGGCAGTTGGTGGGTCAGATTGTGGAAAATATGATTGAGGCGGGTGAATGGGGTGAGTTTTTTCCGGTTAGTTTGTCACCGTTTGGTTATAACGAAACGATTGCTAACTACTATTTTCCCAAGACACGGGAGGAGGCCTTGTCTTTCGGTGCGAAGTGGCAGGAGATTGATTATGGTATCAAGTATGATGGGCCGTTTTATGAGCCGCACGATGATATCGAGAAATATATACAGAGCAAAGATGAGGTGGACAAGTTGCTGGCGGGGATTTTGAAATGTGAAGTGTCGGGCAAGCCGTTTAAAATAATGGCTCAGGAGCTGGCTTTTTATCTGGAAAATAAGACACCGATTCCGCGTCGACATTATGATGTGCGGTTTGAGGAACGATTTAAAATGCGGACGCCGAATAAATTGTGGCACCGGCAGTGCATGTGTGAGGGGCAAGAATTAAGTGTCAAGGATCAAGGATCAAGTGGAGGATGTGAGCATGAGGGAAGGTGTACTAATATGTTTGAAACGACGTACGCGCCGGAACGGACGGAAAAAGTATATTGCGAGGGGTGTTATCGGAAGGCGGTGATTTAATTAATAATGGATATTTGTTATCCTCAATCGGAAGCGAGGGACGAGTGCTGAAGGATTGGGGATCCAGGAGAAAATATGAGCGAATTCCAACCGATTGAAAAAATTTGTCGGGTGAGTGGGAAGAAATTCACGGTGTATCCGGAGGATCAGGAGTTTTATGCTAAGAAAGGGGTGTCGTTGCCGATGCTTTGTCCGCAGGAGCGATCGAGAAGGCGGTATGGGTTTATGAATAGTGAGTTGTCGTTGTATCGGCGGAAATGTGATGCGACGGGAAAAGATTTGATTACGTTTTATCATCCGGCGACTTCGATCAAAGTGTATGACCGGGGATACTGGTATGGAGATGAATTTGATCCGATGAAGTATGGGCGGGATTACGATCCATCACGGTTGTTTTTTGAACAATTGGGTGAGTTGTATTGGACGGTGCCGACTTTTCATTCGGCGGGAGTAAATAACGAGAACGGTGATTACATTACATATGGCCAGAATAATAAAAACAGTTATCTGATGGGTGGTTTTGGGACCGAGAATTGCATGTACGGTGTATATCTCGAAGGTCGGGACTGTGTCGACAACAACATGGTTTATCAATGTGAGAGTTGTTATGAATGTATCCAGAGCAGCAACTGTTATGAATTGTTTTTCGGGAGTTATTGCGAGAACTGCCGGGAGAGCCGGTTTTTGGATGATTGCATGGATTGTCACGATTGCATTATGTGTTTTGGTTTGCGGCACAAGAGCTATTGTATAAAGAATCAGCAGTTGACGAAGGAAGAGTACGAGCGGGAAAAAGTGAAATATAGATTGGGTTCTTACCAATATCTGGAGAAGTTGAAACGGGAGTATGAGGAATTTTTGGGAAATTATCCGTTGCGGGAGAATAAGAATGTAAATTGTGAGAATTGTGTCGGTGATTTTTTGCGTAATGCCCGGAATTGTTTTGAGTGTTTCAATGGCAGTGAGGCCAAGGATTGTCGCTACTGTATTCCCTATTCCAATAAGCAGGATACTTGTTTTGATACTTGTGCTACCGGTTCGGTGGATAGTCTGGAGTGTGGTGGTGGATATAATTTTAATAACTCGATGTTCAGTCGGGTGTCGTTTGACTGTACCAATATTGATTATTGTTTTGATATCATGGCGCAGTCGCACGATTTGTTTGGGTGTGTGCGTTTGAAGGGTAATAATGAGTATTGTATTTTGAATAAGCAATATTCCAAGGACGAGTATTTTGAATTGCGAGGGCGGATTATTGAGGCGATGAAAAAGGCGGGCGAGTGGGGTGAGTATTTGCCGATGAAGTGGTCGCTGTTTCCTTATTATGATACTTATTCGAACTATGCTTTTCCGATTGTGGGTGAGCAGATTAAGATAATTGACGAGGCGAAGGGTTTGGCGGAGGTTGATCTGGGAGGTCCAGAGAAAACCATTGTTTATTGGTGGCCGCAGGTGGAACTGGAAAGCAGTGAGGTGAGTGGTTATGAACCAGCCGATGATATCCAGGATTATGCTGGTGAGGACAAGCAAAAGGAATTATTGAATGCTGTTTTGGTGTGCGATAAGACGGGGCGAAAATATCGGATTCAGAGTCGAGAGTTGTATTTTTATCTTAAGCATAATATTGCCATTCCCAGAGAGAGTTATTATGCCAGGCATCCGAGAAGGATCAAGCAAATGATGCGGTTTGATATTCATCCGTATAAATGTGATAAGTGCGGGAAAGAAATCAAAACGCTTTACAGTAAAGAAACAGATAAAAGAGAGGTGTGGTGCGGGGAGTGCTATCAGAAGACTGTGGTTGGTTAGTGTTGATTTTTTGGTTGATGAATGATTTAATAGTAGCAGAAGACTGTGGTGATGGTGTTTTTCGATATACAGTAGAATTGTTTCGTTAGTAATATTTATGGACTAAAGGCGGGTTGATTGATCTGTTTTTATTTCTTGTAATATTTGGGAAAAATTATGAAGCTAGAAGATTCTTTTTTTAAAGGTGAAAATAAAGAAGTTTCAAGTGTGGGTACGGAAAGGATGTTTTGTAAGGAGTGTAATGCATCCAGGGTTGATTGTTTGTGTAAGTCATTAAAAAAAGCTAAGTATGATTTTTGCTTAAGTTGTAGCTATTTGGTTGATTATTATGGTGATTTAGCAAATAAGAGTGGAGTAAAAAATCCATCAGATAAGGAGAAACTTGACGGGTTGAATACTAGGTTGAAAGAATTAGTGGAGATTTTTCGTAATTTTAATGTCCATATAAGATCAGAGAGTGTAGATCGGTTGCAGAAAGAAAAGTATTTGAGGAAATATAATTCCGATGACTTATTGGAAGAGTTGGTTAATGCGGGTATCACTTTAGCTGAAATGGTAGATGCAGACTTATATAATGAAAAAGTGCAATCTTCAGAAATTGATCCATTAAATAATTTATACGCTACATTAGAAAAATATGAAGGAATTCACCAGAATTGGAATTTTCCAGTCACAACATTAAAAAAAACAGATGTAGACTATTTACGTCTTCATAATAAGTTTATTCAGAAAGAATCCAAGACAGAACCTAAAAAAATTACGTTAGATGATTTTCCTACAATATAATGGATGGTTTTATTCCCTGATGAATGAGTACTTTCGTTATATTTGAGTTGATGTTGATTTGGGCATATGTAGGCAGTATTCCGAGTGACTGTTGACAATGTAGGGATTGAGGAGAGGTGGGGAGTGCTATGAGGGAATTAAGAATTAATAATGAATAATTAAAATTAATAATTGAGAAGACACCCTTGGGGTGTCTTTTTTGGTGTATAATGGGAGAAAAGGATGGGCAACGTTTATTGTAAATAGGGTTTTTGGTCATGGAGAGTAATATGGAATTGAAGGGGGGCGGACAATTTTCTGAAAATAAAGACGAGGTGGTAGTAAGTTTGCAAGAGAAGATCGAAAAGGATTTAGGTAAGTGGGGACAGCCAATCAGGTTGCCGTATGATAAATATAAATACGTCACTTATGTTGATAAAACGCGGCCGGTGGATGGTAATAAGTGGCCCGGGTTACTTGAGGAAGTTGATAAATATATTGAGGAATGGAAGAGAGAACATCCGCGTTTGTCAGGCCTGACGGTGGGGGGAATGGAAAGAAAAGTGTATGAATTAATGCAGGAGTTTACGGCGGGATTAGTAGAAAAGCGCGGGGAAATTGATGATAAGGTTAGAGAGATGATTGCTAACCAGCAGAACTATGTCAACCAGTTGGCAGAAGATATGCAATTGTCCAAGAGATTGAATAATGATAATTTACTAAAATATAAGATGGGGGCGGACAAGTTATGGAAAAAGTCGATTAAGGGAGATGATTATTTGTATCTGGATGTCATGGATAGATTGGCTGAATCATATGATCAATTTAAACTTGATTGCCGGGTTAGTAAAATTGATTATTTTCAGGCCGGTTATGATGAAATGAAAAAAGTATTAAAAGATCATAATGAGGAAATTGTTTGGAGGAATACCAACAAAATAGAAAATAGTTTGAAAGATATGGAATGTCGGGATATCAGGGGTGAAAAAATACCGGAGGAAGAACGGCGGGTAAGTAATTTATTAAAGATCAACGAGGAAATTAGACAACACTTGGAAATGATTAGGGGACAATTTGTATATAATATCGAAACGATGGTTTTGGTTTTGCGCAATCGTTTGAGCGATGGGAGTATGGTTGAATCAAGTCAAACCGATCAGAAATTATTTCAAGACACGATGCAGGTGTTGAAATGGGTGACAATATCTCCGCGGCGGTTTAGAGAGGATTTGGGAAATAAGTGTTTGGAAAAAGCGACCTGGTGGGGAAAGAGGTGTGATTCTGTGTTGGAGCCGTTGCATAAATTAATGAATGGGAAAAAATATTGATATGGAGAAAAGAAGTTGTGAACAATGTGGCGGGGGTGTTATAACAAAAAGAACAGGTGACTGTTCTTTTTTTGTAATATCAATGATAGGGGTTTAGAGATTTTCAAATGGGATTTGAATATCGAATCCGATTTGGTGGTTTTTGGTTTGTTTGATTGTGATTTGGGCGTTTTGGTACGGTTCGGTATTTTTACAAAGGCATGATAAATCTTGTTGATTGAGGTAGCTATGGGTGGGTGGCACGGTTTCATTGGTGTTATCGATGGAAAAGCGATGGACAATATTGGTGTCAATTGAGCATTCTTGGTTGCCAATACTTATTAGTAGATGTTTTTTATTGAGTTGTTTTTTTTCGTTGAGGGCGATATGAATGATGGTTGATGTTTGTTGGTTAGGGTGGCTGTTTTTCAATAAATCCAGGGCGGTGACGATTATAGATCGAAGTTTGGAGGTGTGAGTTTTTATCAGGTGGTCGTCGATCTGACCCGGTGAATAAAAAATTTGTATACGATTGGTGTATGCATTCCAAGTTTTTTGATAGGCTTTACACGTATGTTGTACGATATTTTGAATGTTTTCAATTTTTTCAGTTTGATTTATTTTATTTTCCGCGAGCATTTTTTTCATGGATAAATGTTGGTTGATTTTTTCAATTAGGGGAACGGTTAACACAAATTGTTCGGCCAGTGTATTTTTGGTGGTGGATATTTTTTCCATTATATTTTTTAGTTGGTTGGTGAGGGTTTTTAGCTGGGGATCGGATATATAGTTAACGTGGATAAGGAATTGGCCAAGATTTTCTTCGGCGGCGCCAATGGCATCGATATTAAAATCAATCATATTATCGGCGAAAATATTTATTTCCTCAATTAGCTCATTGATTTCCTCTATTTCGGATTCATGGGGACTGGTAGAGTCTATTTTATTTGGTTGATAGTTGTCTGGAGATGATCCTAGCATGGGTAATTTGGTAATTATTGTTACTAAAGATAGGATAATATTGTCCGGGAGGGTGGTCAAGTTGCTTGTGATGATGATTATTAACGAGGGTTGCTGTTATAATGAGAGATAGTAAAAAATAATTTGTTTATGAAAAGTTTTAGAGAGTATTAATTTTAATGTAAATTGAAAGAAAGGCCGGAAAAAATTGGTGAGATCGAAGATCAGTCACGGTTTGATCCAATGCAGGAATTGTACCGGGAGAATCTTGCGATGTATCAACGGGGTAGAAATGAGGCGACAGTTTTGGTCGGGGGAGATGTTTGTGAAATGGAACTCTGTCGGAATATTTTTTATCTCGATGGTTTTGGTAAAGTGTTGATT
>Ga0265297_10006840_pt1 | contig 16224 bp, 16 predicted proteins | sample Munlanlwell13791_FD_192502 | JGI IMG/M metagenome (GOLD analysis project Ga0265297, IMG submission 192502) | Leachate microbial communities from a municipal landfill in Southern Ontario, Canada - Leachate well 137-91 | ecosystem: Engineered > Solid waste > Landfill > Unclassified | place... | reverse complement strand
AACCATCAAGTTGCTTCTACTTATCTTTCGCTTCGATTTATGGTAATTATACACTATCACTCATGACTTTGCAATTGAATTATGCTTACTTGATGCATTTTACATGAAATCCTCTATGGTCAAAAAATCGGGAGTATTTCCTTCGGATTGATTGATTAAAAACGTTTTCAATAAGGTTTTTCTAGGCATCTCAATCCCCAGAATACCATGCTTTAATGCCTGATATTCTCCAATCAACATCAGTCTTTCTTTTGCTCTTGTAACAGCAGTATATAACAGCTTGCGTTTTAACAGAATTGACTGACTTCTAACTAAGGGTAATATAACGACTTTGTACTCGCTTCCTTGAGCTTTATGAACGCTTATCGCATAAGCTAAAGTTAGATTATCAAAATCCTTGATGTTGTATTTAACGATGTTGCCGGAAAAATCAACCAGCATCTCTTTATCATCAAGAATCTCGGATACTATTCCGATGTCACCATTCATAATGCCATCTTCTGGCTGATTAACTAGTTGGAGGATTTTATCTTTAAGGCAGAAAAACTTGCCTTCATAACCAATTTTTATGTCTTTGTTTTGAATATTAAAAGTTGACTGAATCATACTATTGATATGGTCGATTCCGGAAATCCCTTTATACATGGGAATCAAAATTTGAATGTCTTCCCACAAATCAAATCCAGCTTCAATAGCTTCCTTTATCACTTTAATAATTATATTGGGCACCATTGTTTCATTGGCTCGGATATACGAGCGGTCAGAATGCTGACTTAACACATTTTCAGAAAGGTTTTGATTGAGGATGTCATATGCCAATCGAATTATCGACGAATCAGCAGCCTGACGGTGAATTTTAACTAGTCGTACTACTGGAAATAAATCGCATCCCAATAAATCTGCAAGTACTTGTCCTGGTCCAACCGAAGGTAATTGATTTTCATCACCAACGATGAGAATTTTCGTGTTTGTTTTAAGCGCGGAAAATAGTTGTTTTGCAAGGAGCACATCCATCATTGAAGCTTCATCAATAATTAATAACTTTGTTTCTAACGGATTATGTTCATCAAATGTATAATGACCTTCAAAATCAAATCCTAATAAGCGATGAATTGTCGTTGCTTCCAGCCCTGTCGCTTCCGATAGCCGTTTTGCAGCTTTCCCTGTTGGAGCAGCAAGTTTAATCTTGTTAATTATTTCTCGATTCCCTTGATGCATCTGCTGAAAAATAGCTACTACACCCTTGATAATCGTTGTTTTACCGGTTCCAGGTCCTCCGGTGATAATCGTAAGCGGGTGATGTAATGCCGTGATGATGGCATCTTTTTGATTTTCAGTATAATCGATTCCATTTCGTTTTTCAAAATCGATTATATATTGATTAATTAACGCAATATCAAATTCGTCAATGGAAGTATTACTGTATCGAAAAGCTAACTTCGCTATTTCTTCCTCAGCTCGATATAAGTATTCCAAACTGATTAAAGCATCTTTTTCAATAATTCGATGTTCATCAATCAGTTGTTTAATCGTGTTTTCGATGGCTTCAACCTCGACAAAAGTATCTTCCCCTACTTTTAAAAACGCTGAAGCATATGCTATTATTTTTTCTTTTTCCAATAATGTGTCGCCATATTTTGCCACATACTCCCCTAAAAGATATAAAATAACGGCACGGATTCGTAAAGGATTATCAAAAGCAAATCCGATTTTAAGACCGATTTCGTCGGCCCGTTTGAAACCAATTCCTTCGACTTCATCCATTAATAAATACGGATTTTGTTTGATGACATCAACTGTTTTATATCCATATTTTGAAAATATTCGCATTGCCATTTTTGGCGAGATTTGGAATCCATATAACCACACCAATGTGGATTCTGCTTGCCGATTAATCAATAACTGTTGTGGGAGCATCGTTTTAATTTCTTGAGATAAGCGAGAAACCCGGTTGAGAATCTGTGGATTATTAACAATTTGATCTAAAGCATCATTTCCAATTGCATCAACGATTCTAGCAGCTGTTTTCGGTCCGATGCCTTTAAATAAATCACTGGATAGATAGTCGATAATACCTTCGCGAGTATTATCAATTTGTCGTTCATATCGCATAGCATTATATTGAATTCCATATTTTGGATGGCTTTTAACCGTCCCAAAGAATTTGTAGTTCACACCTGTTTCTAGTTTAGGAAAAAACCCACAGACAACAATTGTGGGTTCAAAAAAAAGCAATGATGGGTCATTTGTGTCGTTAATTTCCACCTTCAGGACCGAATAACTGTTTTCCTCATTGAAAAAGAGACTTTGCCTGATGGTTCCTTGCACATAATTCATCAGAAAAATCCTTTCTAGTAAAGACTAGTTAATGACTCATAATCTTTTCGATGTCGGCGACTTCCTTAATGATATTTTGAGATAGATTCCGCGATCCGGTTTCCGTAACTAAGACATTATCTTCGATTCGAATACCGATACGCTCTTTTGCTACATATATACCCGGTTCAATCGTCAAAACAATCCCGGGTTTCAAGGGTAATTGATACGTTCCTACGTCATGAACATCAAGACCAAGGTAATGACTTACCGAATGATAATAGACACTATCAATGTCATTTTCATTCTCGATGACACCTAATTTTTTTGCCCCTTCAGCTAGCAATTTACGGGCATATGCATTCAAATCAGCCATCATAATATTCGGCTTCACAAAAGCAATACACTGTTTATTTACTTCAAGAACTAGTGAGTACAAAGCTTTTTGTCGGTCAGAAAATTGGCCAGAAATTGGGAAGGTACGTGTGATGTCGGAAGCATATGGTCCTGACAAACACCCCAAATCCATCAATACAAGATCGCCATCATTTATGATACAATTATTCTCCTCATAATGAAGGGTCGTCGCGTTAGCACCAGAAGCGGCAATCGTATTAAACGAAACTCCGTTACTGCCTGCGGCTTTCGAAGCATATTCATATAATGCATCTAATTCACGTTCATTCATGCCTGCATGTGCCTGTTTCCATACGGCCTCTAATCCCGCTTGCGTATATTTTATCGCATTATCGATTTCGCTAATCTCATCAACGGCCTTTATCATTCGCTGCAAATCAAGAATCGGATTGGCATTTTGAACATTGATTTCTGGATAATTAGCTAAGATAAAATCCATTTTTAACAAACTGACCGGTTTTACTCTTACTTGCGTACGATATAAATCCAAGTACAAGTTATGTGGTACTTTGGTCATATTTTTGCGGGAATCGGACAAAATCCCATTGCCGATAAAAAATTCGAAATGATCGAGGAAAAAAATCGTCTTAATATCGAATCCCGAAATGTTCGCCGCTTCTTCTTTGGAAAGGCGATGACCGAGCCATTTTTCAGAAAAATCAGTTGCTTCTTCAATAAACAAATACTCAAAAGTCGATGTGCCGTTTTTTCCTAAAACAAGAATATAATTGGGACGGGGCAAGCCAGTCAAATAATAAAAATTCCGGTTGGCAACATACGGATAATACTGATCCGTACTTTTGTGTGGAGCTTCGCCAGAAAAAAATACAGCAAATGATAAATCCTCCATGTGCTCACAGAAATCTTTACGGTTTTTTACAAATAGTTCTTTCCTCACAGATATCACCTCATTCTATGGTAAATATTATATCATATCCATTTTTTTTGAGTAAAAAAAAAGCACAATTTCTGTGCTTTAAGGAAGAAAATCTAAATGAATGGAACCATTAGAAGTATGAAGAATTATCTGATTTGCGTTACCAGCGTGATACGTTCCTGCGGTTGTGATATTTCCATCAACATAAATGGAGCCATTAGCTGTAGCAAAGTTTGTGGCATAATCAGTAAATTCACCAACCAATGTTACATCGATAGCTCCATTGGAAGTGTAACAAGACAAATCAGCCATAGTAATCGCGGTGACATCGATTGATCCATTAGAGGTTTTTAAATAAATATTTCCCTCGGTTCCACAATCAGCATTGTTCACATTGATGATACCATTGGCGGTAGTGACCCGAATTGATTTCGCATCAATATTAGATAATGTGACTTTGCCATTTAATGTATTGAGATCCAAGTCACCTAAATTATCAATCGCTTCAACAGTAATAGCTCCATTAGAAGTGTCAATATTGAGATCAAAATCAGTTCCTTCAGGAAGATATAGATAAAAATCATAGTATTGTGTTGAACTCCAATTAAGCCAACTTAGTCCCCAAAAAAAGTTCCAGTACCAAATAAGGTCACTATCAAATGTTAATGATTTAGTTTCAGACAATACCTCAATTGGATCATTTTCCGAAACATAATAACTTACTTCGATTTTATCAGTTGTACTTTGACCAACGATTACTTTACGATTATCAAAATCCATATTGATAGCAGAAATTTCTGCTATTTCATAACTGCCTTCAACTAGAGTATAGGTGTGGTCGGGAAACTCATTTCCCACTTGATCATTGGTAGTTAAAAATCCGGCGACACAAGCTCCGATGCCAAGTAATATAAATATGATTCCAGCTTTTAATATTTTCACCATGTCATTGTCCTTCCTTTTTTATCTTTGATTGAATAAATTCCATCAATTTCTCAAGTTGATTTTTTGATTGAACAAATAACGACTTGAAAACCCAAAAGCCAATCAAAACCAATCCCAATCCAATACTGGCACTGCCGGCATACATGATAATCGTCGCTGCTGACAGTGATTTGATCACCGCTTCATAAATTCTGATGCCAGCGAACACCAGTGTTCCACCGCCCGAAGCCACTAACGAGATGCCTATCGAACCAATTACAATCATTAGGATGAAAAAAATAAAGTATCCGATAATCTTGACGGTAACACTGAAAACCTTTTGTAATTGATAGTCTTTCTTTTCTTTAACATTGGTCACAAAGTCCTGATCCTTTTTGATTGTTCGGGTAATTTTATCGACACTTCCAAGCTTATCGATGAATTCTGCTTCTGATTCGCCGCTGTCGATTGCATCCTGAATTAATTCGTCATAGTAATGGACGATTTCCTGACGCTCCGTATTAGAGCAATGTTCTAAGGATTGATTCAATTTATATAAAAATTCGTATTTATTCATACTTGGCTCCCTTATTTCAAAATATAGTCGTAGATGGTTTTTATTTGTTCAAATTCCTGCCGACAATCTTTCAGTTTTTTGATTCCCTGACTAGTGATTTGATAATATCTTCGCAATCGAGAATTATATTCTTCTGTGTAAGTCACTAAATAATTTTGCAATTCGAGTCGCTTTAAAATCGGATAAAGAGTCGACTCCGATACTTCTAGTACTTCCGACACATCTTGTATGATTCGATATCCGTAAGAGGCTTGATTTTTCAACGATGCCAAAACCAATAATTCCACAAACCCTTTTTTTAATTGTACATCCAAGTTAATACCCCCTTACACATAATACTATACATTGCATAGTATACTTTGTCAACTCTTTTTTTTATTATATTTAAAAAAAAATCGTCCCCGTTAAAGACGATTTTATTTGTACTACTGATTCTGTTTTTTGGATCGAATGCGGCGATATACGGCAACGCCACCAAACAAAAGAATGTAAAAGAGTAAGAGCCAAATAACATTCCATGGTCGTGTCTGAATGTTAAAGATGCTTCCAAGGAAAACAAAAAAGATTATGATAATGATTCGCGATAAAAAAGTCAAAAGCGTATATTTAGGTATTGTGACCTTTGTTAATGATAGTCCATAATTCATGATGGAAGATGGAAGAAAAGGGTTGGATAATAACAATAAAGCTAACCCAAAGTTTTTATTATCAACAATGGTGACAAATTTTTGACCGAAATCACTGTTTTCAACTTTCTTGATGAAATATTTTGCTATCGTCTTGCGAATCAAAATGAAAATAAGAAACATTCCAATAAATGAACCCATTACCGATAATACAATCGTATAAAAAGTACCCAATTCCGCTCCATATGTCTCCGATAAAACCGCATGACTGTATGAGATGATTGCAGTTAATGGAAGCCAAGGTAATAAAGCTTCCAAAAACGGGAGCAAGAACGCCGAAAGTGGAACAAACCATGGATTTAATTGCATAAACTCTTGGAAATCAGTAAACATATTAATAAAGAAAGCGGTAATTTCTCTAATAATTTCTGCCATTGTTTTTTCCTCTTTCTTCAAAATATAAACAAAAGCACCCCGATACCGGGATGCTTAGGATATGCTTTTTATAGCAACTCGGCAAAATGCTTCAAAGTTCTAATCATCTGCGCTGTATATGACATTTCATTATCATACCATGAGACGACTTTTACTAATTGTTTGCCATCAACTTCAAGTACAGTGGTCATCAATGAGTCAAACATTGTTCCTTGAGTGATGCCGATTACATCGCTAGAAACAATTGGGTCTTCGGTATATCCAACTGTATCAGATTGTGCCGTTTTGACAGCGCTATTGACCATTTCCTTTGTGACTGGAGTTTTAAGTTCAACAACTAAATCTACAACCGATCCCGTAACAACCGGAACCCGAAGCGCAATACCGTCGAGTCTGCCCTTTAATTGTGGTAAAACTAGCGAAACAGCCTTAGCAGCACCGGTCGTTGTAGGAACGATATTGGCAGCGGCAGTCCGTCCACGACGGGAAGCGATACCCGCTTTATGGGGCCCATCAAGCGTAATTTGATCATTTGTGTACGCATGAACAGTAGTCATGAAGCCTCTTATAATTCCAAAACTATCATCGAGTATCTTGGCGATGGGAGCCAGACAGTTAGTTGTACATGAAGCCGCGCTGACAATCGTTTCATTTCCTGTCAAAATATTTTCATTGACCCCGAAAACAACGGTGGGAATATCTTTATCTTTTGCGGGAGCGCTTAAAACAACTTTTTTGGCTCCAGCTTGAAGATGGAACCCTGCCTTCTCTCTCGTCGTAAAGATGCCTGTGCACTCCAAAACAACATCAACTTGATATTCTTTCCAAGGCAATAGTAACGGATCCTTTTGTGAGAACACCGGAATTTTTTTACCTTCGACAATTATATCCGTTCCCGCATATGATACTTGCCTACCATATCGACCTTGTGAACTATCATATTTTAACAAATAAGCAAGCTGTTGAGCATCTGTTAAATCATTGATGGCTACAATTTCAAAATCAGGATTGCCAAACATCAAACGAAAAGCTAAACGACCGATTCGGCCAAAACCATTGATTGCAACTTTTACAGACATAATAAATCCTCCTAATTATAAGACCATATGCTTTGATCGTCTATATTTTACCTTTTTTTTGTGTTTATATCAATAAGTGTCAATCTAAAAACGTTTTCATTGAAAAAAAGATGGGAAATCCCATCATTAAATACTATAGTGCTCTAGTATGGGTAAGATTCTGAACCCCAGCACGGACAGCACATTTGTATTCGCAATCATCTTGACACTCAGTACACATAACGCTTTCACGAAATTGTTTAGGTATAAAAGCGCGGATTTCATCTTCATTGTATCCGGTCTGCATTATTTTATCATTGACTATTATCGGGCGTTTTAAAATCGTGGGATTGTTTATAATGAAATCAGCTAACTCCCCGAAAAGCATTTCATCGGTGTTTAAAAAAGTATCTTTAAAGATTTTTGAACGCGTCGATATTATATCTTCAAATCCATTTTCTGAGAATTTAAGCATCTTGATTATATCTTCGCGAGTAAGTTTCATACCAACGATGTTTTTTTCTTTAAAAGGTATTTTATTATCTTCAAACCATTTCTTAGCTTTGCGGCAAGAAGAACAACTAGAACTTGTGTAAAGGGTAATCATCAAAAACCACCTACTTTCAATGATTATTATATCATTAAAAAGGTATTTATAACTTTTTTTTGTAAATGATGTTATAATTAATATAATGCATGTTGAAGGAGGATTTTATATATGAACTGGGATTTATCTTACTTATTTTCAACCCTGGAAGACTTCGAAAAGGCTTATAATGAAACCAACGAAATCATAAAGAAGCTTCCGGCTTACCAAGGACAATTGCATGTAGAAGCCAAGTTTAAAGAGTATTACCTATATATTAAAAAAATATCACAAATCGGATACCGAGTATATCAGTATGCCTCTTTGCTAAGCGATTTAAACAAGAAAAATCAAGAAAATGCGGCGCGATTACAGAAGGTTCAAATTACTTTTGCGATGATGCAACAAGTGACAGCTTTTGAAGAGCCAGAATTGATTTTGATTGGAAAAGATAAAATCATGGCTTTTATAGATCATAATCCTGATCTTGAAGAAACTCGATTCGGTTTTGTAAAACTTTTCCGCCGTCAGGAACATATTCTTGATCAAAACAGTGAAACATTAATCGCCAACTTTAATCAATTGACTCGAGTTGGCCATGATCTTTATAGCAACCTTACCGTAGCGGATATGGAACACGGCGATGTGATGCTTGATGATGGAACAATCGTCACAATTACTGGATCAAATTATCGTGCTTATATTGCGAAAAGCACTAGTCCAAGCGAGCGGAAAGATATTTTTGAATCGGTCTTTTCTTACTATGATGCTCATAAATCAACGTATGCGGGAATTTACAATTCCGTTCTCCAAGCCGATTATGCGCTAATTAAAGCCCGAAAATATCCGAGTTCCGTCGAAGCTGCGCTATTTAATAACGCTATCCCTGTCGAAGTCTATTACTCTTTGACTACTGTCGCAAGAGAAAACACCGCTGCCATAAAGAAATACTTCGCGATTCGAAAGCAGTTCCTTGGCTTAGAAGAATATCACACCTATGACCGGTTCATACCACTTGTAAAAACTGACAAAGAATATGAATATGAAGAAGCCAAACAATTATTCTTCGATTCAATCAAGTCATTCCCCGCAGATTTTCAAAGTAAAGCTCACGAAGTCCTCAAAACCGGTTTCGTTGATGTCTACGAAGCTGAAGGCAAACGTAGTGGCGCTTATTCCTCATCGGTTTCGGATACGCATCCATTTATTTTACTTAATTATGCGAAAACCCTTGATGATGTTTTCACCGTCGCCCATGAATCTGGTCATTCAATGCATTCATTGTATGCCATGGAAAATCAACCAACCCTCTTACAAGATTACACGATTTTCGTAGCTGAGGTGGCTTCAACTTTCAACGAACATAACTTGCTTGATTATTTTATAAAAAGCAGCAAGGCTTCGAAAAACGAAAAAATTGCTTTATTGCAACGGACAATTGATGACATCTTGGCCACTTTTTACCGGCAAACATTATTTGCCATTTATGAGCTCGAAGCTCATAAATTAGTGGAACAAAACCAACCGATTACTGCCGACATATTGTCAAACATCATGATTGGCTTATACAAAGAATTCTATGATATGGATATTACCAAAGAGGAATTCAAACAATATGTTTGGGCATATATTCCCCACTTATTCTACACGCCATTTTATGTTTATCAATATGCAACCAGCTTTGCCACTTCTTTAAAATTATATGAAAATGTCAAGAATAATGTTCCCGGTGCATTTGAACGATATCTTGGCTTGCTTAAATCTGGTGGCAGTGAATTCCCAGTTGATCAAATCAAAAAGGCTGGCGTCGATTTAACTCAAAAAGATGCCTTCTTGGCAGTTGCGAACCGACTTGTAGAACTGGTTGATCAACTTGAGGTTGAAATCAACAAATAAGTGTGTTATAATGCATACTATCAAAAAACGATGAACCGGAAAAGTAACCGAAATCAATCATTTTAGAAAGCCCCGACCGATGAAAAGGGGTATGATTGTGGCGGTGAATGGCCCGGCAAGTGATGCCAATCACATCCGCTGACCTGCGTTATCGGTCTTAAGTGCCAGCAGTATTATATGCTGGAACCAAGGTGGCACCGCGTTCAATCGTCCTTATTCGTAAGGACGATTTTTCTTTTTTTTTCTTAAAAGGAGGTATTTATTATGAAACGAGTAGTATCAGGTATCAAGCCAAGTGGCACACTAACACTGGGAAACTACATTGGAGCGATTAAACAGTTTGTAAATCTTCAAAGCGTTCTTCCTGATTACGAGTTCTATCTGTTCGTAGCGGATTTGCATGCCATTACGGTTCCACAAGAGGCGGCTTTATTAAGAAAGCGGAGCCGTGATGTTGCGGCCATGTATTTAGCCGCAGGTATTGATCCCCAAAAGACAGTATTATTCTTGCAATCGGAAGTTAAAGAACATGCTGAACTTGGCTATCTTTTACAGTGTAGTACCTATGTTGGTGAACTGGAACGAATGACTCAATATAAAGACAAAGTAAAAGTCAAAAAAGAATCGGGTATCACCGCTGCATTATTCACATATCCAGTCTTAATGGCCGCAGATATTATTATGTATGATCCTGAGTTTGTTCCCGTAGGCGATGATCAAAAACAACATATTGAACTAACCAGAGATATTGCTATCCGCTTCAATAACAAGTATGGTGACTTCTTTACTGTTCCGAAACCATTGATTCCTACATATGGAGCCCGAATCATGGATTTACAGGATTCCACCAAGAAGATGAGTAAATCTGACGAATCCGATAAAGGAGCCATTACCCTGTATGATGATTCCGATACAATTCGTCGCAAAATCCGAAGTGCTGTCACCGATAGTTTAGGTCTGATGAAGTATGACTTGGAAAATCAGCCTGGTTTAGCAAATTTAATTACGATTTACTCTGTCATCGGCAATATGAAACCTGACGAAGTTGTTGCAAAGTATCAAGGTCACGGTTATGCACAATTCAAAGAGGATTTAGCAATCTTAGTAATCGATGAATTGAGCGCTTTACAAAACCGTTATCATGAAATTATTGATTCCGGAATCCTTGATGATGTCCTTGATAGTGGCAGGGATATAGCTCGAGAATATGCCTATAAAAAAGTTGAAAAATGCAAACGTAAAATCGGGTTAGGCCGAATTAAAAAGTAAAAAAAGAAATCCATAATTACGGATTTCTCAAATCGCATTATTTATTTCTTATTTGCATGGCAGTTGATTGATGTTGACAATAATCTTGTCAACGGCCTGAAAAGCTTCGCCCTCATCGTCACCATCAAAAGTTAATTTAAATTTGACATTAGCGGGAATTCCAAGCGATAACACGCCCATAATCGACTTCAGTGTTACTCGTGTATCTTGATACTCTAAGATCATTTTGGATGAATAACTGTTGGCCACCGCCACAAGCATCGTTGCTGGTCGTGCATTTAATCCGTCTGGATAAGTAATGCGGAAATTTGCTTCAATCATCAGTTACTCCTCCTTGTGGATACGATTGATTCCATCAATCACACTCATTGCGTTGCCAGGGTACATCAATTTGATGGTATTACCGGTTACAAAAATCCCTAATGCCCCTAAATCACGAATTGCATCTAAGTTGCACTTTTCGATATCGATGACATTAAACTTCAGTCTGGCTCCGTCTTGTGATGCTTGCTGAATATTGGCGATTCCACCTAAGTTGCGAATGAACCCAGTAATAATTTCTGTGTCCAGTGGTTTATCCATAATCCGTCTTCTTTGGGCTCGAAGTGAAAAAAACAAAATCAATCCGCCCACAATGAAAACACCGATTGATACCCACATTACCCACATAATCCATGGCTCATTGGAAATCCATAACATCCAATTGATCAATGTTATCACCTCTTGTATTTATTATTTTATCACAATTCCCGAAATCGCAATCATCTTCTGTAAAAATTAATCAAAAAGGTTACATCATGGGCAATATCTACCGAGATATGCCATTAATCCCCATAGAAAGGAGGAAAATATGAACCAAATTATTGAAGCAATTATTGAAATACCGATGGGAACACAAAACAAGTATGAAGTTGACAAAACCAAAAACCGCATCAAATTATCACGTGTTCTATATTCGAAAATGACCTATCCCGCCGAATATGGGTTTATTGAAAATTCTTATGCCGAAGATGGCGATCCACTCGATATACTGGTGCTTGCGACAACACAAACTTTCCCTGGGTGTATTGTTGACGCACGCGTGGTCGGTTATCTAGATATGGTTGACTCCGGTGCTCGTGATGCAAAAATCATTGCGGTAGTCGATGCTGACCCTCGGTTTGAGACAATTCACGATATCAATGACATCCCGCAATTACAATTACGGGAAATCAAACTTTTTTTTCGGACTTATAAAGAACTTCTACCCAATCATGACGTTGAAGTCCGTGAATATCACAATTGTGAAGAAGCCCTTGTTTTGATTGATAAATGTTTAAAAAATTATCAGAGAAGGCAAAAAAAATAACGCATGCTCATAATATGAGACCAATGCGTTATTTTTTTTAGGCTTTTTTATGTACAATTTCGCCATTGATGAAAACATATTCCGTTTTCGTTAAATAATGAAGTGGATGCCCATCCCATATGACTATGTCAGCATCCTTTCCTGGCGTTATACTACCAAGCTGATTTTCAATCCCTAATATTTTAGCTGCGTTAATAGTAACGGCTTTTAAAGCATCCAACTCCGGAAGTCCTTCGCGAACAAAGATTCCTACTTGCGTCAAAGCATTAGCTAAATGAATAATCGGATGGTCAGTCATAATTGCAAATTCGATGCCATTATCAAACAGGATTTTTCCGGCTTTAAATGACTTATTTCGTAATTCATATTTTGACTTCGATCCGAGTGTGGGGCCAATTATGACGCGTTGATGATGAGCTTTGAGGAAATCAACAATCATATAGCCTTCTGTCGCATGATCGATAGTGGCGTCTAAGCCAAATTCTTCGATAATACGAACTGCCGTCGCTATGTCGTCTTGCTGATGAGCATGAATTTTAACCGGAAGTCCATCAAAAACTCGAGCCAGTGATGCCCATTTCATATTATATTCGGGAGGGTTTACCTCTTTTCCCGCTTTAAGATCAGCTTGATATTTTATAATTTTGTTGCGGTATTCCCTTGCTTTTATCAAGGCATCGCGAATCAAAGCGGCCGAAGCCATCCGTGTATTAGGCTCTTGATTCTTACCAAAATATACGCGTTTAGGATTTTCTCCTAAAGCCATCTTCATCGCCGATTCGGCTTTGATAACTATTTCATCGATGATTTTGCCTTTAGTCTTCATAATACAGAAAGTCCCACCAATGACGTTTCCGCTTCCTGGGCCAGTGGAAACAGTTGTGACTCCGGCTTCCAAAGCTTCGACGAAAGCAACATCCTGCGGTTTGATAGCATCAATAGCCCGCAGTTCCGGATACACTGGGTTGGTCATTTCATTGCCATCTTCACCTTCAAACCCGATGGCTTCCTCAAAGATTCCAACGTGGCAATGAGCATCAACGATTCCGGGAGTAACATAATGTTTTTTGGCGTTAATAATTTGTGCATTTGGATAATCTTTCGCATCAAAATGGCCGATTGCCTTAATGATTTTACCATCAATTAGAATATCGAAAATTTCATAATTGATAACATCCATGCTAAGTAGATACGCATTTTTAATTAATATCATTTTTGGGTTTCCTTTCCATAGTTTCTAACTATATTTATAAAGCATAACATCCCATATTTTAAAATACTTTCATCAATGTTGAACAATGGATGATGCAAACTATATCCAGTCTCATCGTTCTTCTTGCTGCCAAGCCAAGCAATACATCCCTTTTTCATGGCCGTATAACGGGAAAAATCTTCGGCGCCAAGTGAGGGCTTTTCTAATTCAATGAAAGTTTTTGCCCCAAAAGTATCTTCAATAATTCGATGGAAAAATCTGGCTTCCGACACCGTGTTAATCGTGGGATCATATTCACGAATATATTGGAATTCATATGTTCCTCCATGCATGAAGGTAATTCCCTTTAATACATCTTCAATCGCCACCTGCAACTTTTGCCTTGTCGTTTCGTTGAAACAACGAACTGTCCCTTCCAATTCGGCGAATTCAGGAATAACATTATGGGTTGTCCCCGCAGATACTTTTGCTACAGTAATCACCCCGTTTTCCGTTGGATCAAGTTGCCTAGTAATGATTGATTGCAGTGCAACAATTACCTCTGCTTGCATTAAAATAGGATCAATTCCCAAATGAGGGTATGCTGCATGCGCTCCTTTGCCGACTAATTTTATCTTGATAGTATCTGCCGAAGCTAATGCTTCGCCAGCTTTGATTGCGATTGTCCCACTGGGAAAAGCACCACTGACATGAAAAGCAAAAAAGCTGTCGACATCATCTAATAAACCTGATTGGCATAAACCATAAGCTCCGCCCGGATTTGGGCCTTCTTCAGCTTCTTGAAAAATCAGTTTGACGGTTCCGCTCCAACCATTCCGATGATCATTAAGGTATTTAGCCGCACCTAAGAGCATCGCTGTATGGGCATCATGTCCACAAGCATGCATCTTCCCGTCGTTTTGTGAACGATAAGGCAAGGTCATATTAGCTTCAGTGATTGGTAATGCATCCATATCGGCTCGTAATCCAATCACTGGACCAATACCGTTTTTGATGATTCCTAACAATGAGTTTTTTCCCACATGGGAGTGATATTCAATCCCCATCATCTGTAACTCATTTGCCACAAAATCATGAGTTTTGATAAGATCAAAACCCACTTCGGGATATTGATGTAAATGGCGGCGGATTTGGATTAAATATGATTCCCAAGGTAATATTTCGTCGATTTTAATCATTATAAACACCTGCTTTCCGAAAATATAGTTCGCAAATCGAGATAATATATATGCATTAACAATTTTGGCTTTTTCCTTGACTTTGCTTCGCTCCAAATTTGACAATCAGCGTCGAACCCAATAAACCCAAACCTAAACCGACAATGCCGAAAACAACCGTTACAATATTGGTGGAAACATATTGCCAAAAAAATTGGTAGATCGGTGTTTGAGCGGTGTAATCGCTGGCACTTCCCGAATCACGCATCCAAATAAACAATGTTACTGCAGAAGCAATTATGAAACCAATAATTGCTAAGTAACTCTGCACTGGATACTTTTTCAATATCGATTCTAAGAGTTTACTAATAAAAACAACTCCCACGACGGCGCCAATTCCAAATGGCAATAAAACGCTTAAGTTGTATCCCAACTGCGTAAAATCAAGTAAATTGCCAACAACATTGGAAACAATAGCCGTGTAAAAACCCATAATCATTAATAATCCCGAGCCTGATACTCCCGGAATAATCATCGATATTGCGCCGATGACACCTAAACCAAAAAGCAATAGAATTGTTGAAAAGTCGATGGTGAAAAAATCGGTGCCATTTGTACCGTTCATTACTTGAAAAACCACCAATGCTATGACTATGAGAAAGGCAATTATAAAAGCCATGATTCCCGAGGTTGTCACACGATGGCCTTTAACATGTTTAAGTAAGTTGGGAACACCGCCAATTGTTAAACCAATAAAAACCATTATCGTGACAAATGAATTCACTTGCAAAGCTAAAGCCATAAGACTAGAAAACAGTAAAATTCCCGCTACTAAACCGATGCCAACCGGAATTAAAAATTTCATACTGTTTTTAAAATCAGTGAAGATATTCCCTAAAGCATGTAAAAGTCGGTCATAAATTCCCACATATACAGCAAAAGTCCCACCACTACACCCAGGGATTGTAAAAGATAATCCGACAATGAATCCTCTTAATAATAAATCCAGAAACATTTTTGCACCTCATTTTTATACAATGGCATCACCAATTAGGTCATAAGAAAAAGAAGTCGTAATTTTAACATCAATATCATCGCCGATACGCAATTTTTTTGGTGATTGAAAGACAATATATCCATCAATATCATCGGGAGCAAAAGCATAACTGCGACCATAGTAAAATTTTGAGTGTCGATCATAATTTTCAACAATTGTATGATGAACCGTTCCTATTTGCGCCTTATTGAGCTTTGTGGCAATAGTTTTTTGAATCTTCATAATTTCATCAAATCGCTGCGATTTTACGCTTTCTGCGATTTGATTGGACAAAGAAAAGGCAATAGTGTCTTCTTCCTGTGAATATGGAAACACTCCCATGCGATCGAAAGGATGTAAACTGATGAAAGCTTTCAATTTTAGGAAGTCAGCTTCTGTTTCTCCTGGGAATCCCACAATTAATGTCGTGCGAAAAATCGCTTCTGGCATCATTTTCTTAATTTTAGCCAGTAGTTCAACTAGCAACTT
>Ga0265297_10006839_pt1 | contig 16226 bp, 12 predicted proteins | sample Munlanlwell13791_FD_192502 | JGI IMG/M metagenome (GOLD analysis project Ga0265297, IMG submission 192502) | Leachate microbial communities from a municipal landfill in Southern Ontario, Canada - Leachate well 137-91 | ecosystem: Engineered > Solid waste > Landfill > Unclassified | place... | reverse complement strand
AATCGCTTGCTCGATGAGGATTTTTTGGAAGCTCTGGAATACGGAATGCCTCCGGCCGCCGGATTCGGAATATCCGAAAGGCTCTTTGCCCTTCTTATGGATAAGCCGGTCAGGGAAACGGTTTTCTTCCCCGCGATGAAGCGCGCAAGCGATTCGAGTCCCGAAAACAGCGGGGCGATGAAGCGGATGAACGGGTCGGAAGAAAATAACCAATCAAACAAATGATCAATATCAATCTTATCAGGGAAAATCCGGAAATCGTGAAGGCCGGTATGGAGAAAAAATTGGCAGACCCTGCGCTTATCGATAAATTTTTGAAGATAGACGAGGAGTGGAGGGGATTGAAGAAGGTGACGAATGATCTTCGCGCCGCCCAAAAAAACTTGGGCGCGGAATCCCGCGATGAGGCGAGAAAGATAAAGGAGGAGATCGTCGCGAATGACGATAAGATAAAAGTTCTCTCCGAGGAGAGGGATTTCATCGTTTCCCAGATACCCAATCTTCCCGATGATGATGTTCCTGTCGGCAAGGATGATTCTGAAAACCCCGTTTTTAAGACGGTAGGAGAACCTGTTAAGTTCGGATTTGCTCCCAAGGATTATGTCGATCTCGCTGGATGGATGATCGATACCGATAGGGCTTCGAAGATCGCCGGCAGTCGGTTCGGCTACATCATGAAGGATATTGCCGAACTGGAGTTCGCTCTCCTTCGTTTCGGCATGGACACGCTCATTCCGCATGGATTCAGACTTACTCTTCCTCCGGTCATGATAAAGTCGGATGTTTACAGAAGGGTCGGGAAAGGTCAGTTCATCGATGCGGGCGATGCATTCTATGTTTCCGAAGACGACCTTTACCTTGTCGGGAGTTCGGAACATTCCATGGCTCCCATGTATATGGACGAAACGGTTGATGTTTCGAAACCCATAAGACTTCTTGGTTTTTCAACTTGCTTCCGCAGGGAGGCGGGCACTTACGGAAAGGATACGCGGGGAATATTGCGCGTCCATCAGTTCAATAAGCTCGAGATGTATTCCATCTGTAAGCCGGAAGATTCCAAAGCCGAACACGAGTTTCTGCTTGCCCGTCAGGAGGAGCTTATGTCGAAGCTTGGCATACCTTATCGCATAGTCAGGAATTGCACGGGTGATATGGGCTTCGGAGATGCGAATCAATATGACATTGAAGCCTGGATACCCAGTCAGAACAAGTATAGGGAGACCCATTCTTGTTCCAATACCACCGATTATCAGGCGCGCGGATTGAACATCACCTATAAGGTTCGCGGCGATGACGGAAAAGATAAAAATGAGTTCGTTCATACATTGAACGCCACCGCTTTCAGCGAGAGGCCTCTTCTCGCCATCCTCGAGAACTTCCAGAAAGAGGATGGAAGGATAACCGTTCCTGATGTATTAAGAAAATATTTTGGCAAGGATGAGATCATCATATCCGAAGGAAAGTAAAACATGGGTGGAAATTGACCGTAAGGCCGTGGAGAACAACTTCAGGTCTTTTCGTCGTATCGTCGCTCCTGCGGCGAAGATATTCTCCGTGGTCAAATCCAACGCGTACGGTCATGGACTGATCGAATTTTCAGGGCTGATCGATCGTTTCGCGGACGGGTTTTGTGTGGATAGTGTCGCCGAGGCGGCGGCCCTTCGCGATGCCGGAATAGGAGATGGCAAGATGATCCTTGTTCTCGGGCTTTCAATGCCGTCCGAATGGGAATTGGCGCATAAGGTGAAGGCTACGATATCGATATCGAATTCGGCGGCGCTTAAAGCCCTTAAGGAAGCGAAAAAGATCCCCGATTTTCATCTTAAGATCGATACGGGCATGCGTCGCCAAGGATTCTATCCCGAGGACATCGATTCGGTCGCTGAAGATTGCGCCGGCGACCCGAGGTTGAAGAAGGCTCTCAAGGGTGTATTCACCCATCTTTCCGCGGCGAAAGATATCAACTATCCGACATTTTCCGAAAATCAGTACGAAGGGTTCATGGGTGCCGTGCAATCGCTCGAAAAGGCCGGTTTCAAGAAGCTTATCCGTCATATCGCCGCAACGGGCGGGGTTATGATATCCGGTAAGTATCATCTTGATGCCGTCCGTATCGGCATAGGCCTGTATGGCCTGTGGCCCTCCAAGGAGCTGGAGATCCAACTCGGCGATAAGATATCCCTCAAGCCCGCCCTTAAATGGAAGTCGATAGTCGGAGAGGTAAAGGAGGTGAAAAAAGGGGACTACATCGGTTACGACCTCACCGAGCGCGTCACAAGTGACGGCAAGATAGCGGTGATCCCCGTCGGTTACTGGCATGGTCTTCCGAGGGCCCTTTCGGGCGTGGGAGATGTTCTTATAAAGGGGAAGAAGGCCAGGATACTTGGAAGGGTGTCGATGGATATGATAATTGTGGATGTTTCAGGAATACCTGCGAAGTTCGGAGACGAAGCTGTCGTGATATATGATGCTCAAGATGCGGCGAGAAGGATGGGGGGTAGCCATTACGAGCTCATAACGAGAATAAACCCTGCAATCGAACGCGTTCTGGTGTAAAATAATATGGAATGAAGAATAATTCTTCTTTCCGTAAGGAACTGTTTTTGCGTCGGCTTAAGATCGCGGCGTTCATCATCATTCCTGCGGGCCTTATGGTCGCCGCGGGGTTTTTCATATATAAGTGGGAAGGATTCAGGATAACTTCCATCGATGTCTCGGGAAATATTGTAATAAGAAGCGAGGATATGATATTGGCGTCGCAAAAAATGGCGGATGGTTCATTTTATGGACAACTACTCGGTGGGAACCATATCTTTGCGTGGAAAGGATTCCCTACGGGTGATCTTTCCGATGAGATGTTCCGTCTCGCCGCCGTTTCCGGGTCGGTTGATATGGAAGGTAGAAGGGTAGACATAAAGGTCCGCGAAAGAAAGGAGAGCGCGGCTTGGTGCGTCGTTCCTTCCGAGGAGGGTGATCCGAAAAAATGTTTTTGGATGGATGATGAGGGTTACCTTTTTGCGGTCGGGCCGGACGCGGAAGGCGTTCTTATACGGGTCGTCAATGATCGTAGCGGCAGAGATCTGAACATAAAAGATAAGCCTCTTTCCGAGGGTGAGATGGAAAATTTCAGGAAAATATCATCCATTTTTTCCGATCTCGGATGGGTGGTTTCGGACATCTCACTTAATGATGCCTTATCCGGTGAATTGACGGCGACATTTCCTTCCGGACAGAAGATGATGTTCGATCTTTCGATCGATCCATCGTTCGGAGTTCCCGTTATCAGATCTCTCGTCGAGTCCGGCGAATGGCCTCGCGTGGAATACCTCGATCTCAGGATAGACGGTAAGGGTTTTTATAAGCTGAAGTGATGGATCGGAAGGGGAATAAATATTTTTTTATCAAAAGCTTCACATTAGTTGAGCTTTTGATCGTCATCGCTATCCTTGCGGTACTCGCGGCTGCTGTGGTCATTGTTTTAAACCCTGCGGAACTCCTCGCGCAAGCGAGGGATTCCCAAAGGATCACGGACCTGAAGACCCTGAAGGATGCCATAGACATCTTTGTGGTGGATAACCCTTCCGCATCCTTGGGAACTTCCCAAAAGGTATATGTATCCCTCCCGGATACCTCTTCAACCTGTGCTAATATATCCCTTCCCACCCTTCCCGCAGGCTGGACATACAACTGTGTGACCACAGAGAACCTGAGAAACACAGATGGCACAGGTTGGGTCCCTTTGAACCTCGGCTCTATCTTCGGCGGTACCCCCATCCCGTATCTTCCACTGGACCCCGCAAATGATGCGGTGACCGGCCATTACTACACCTACACAATGGGAGGAAGTTATGAACTGACCGCCCTCCTCGAAGCGGAGAAGAGCTTTGCTATGAAGGATGGAGGAAGATATGTGGAATTATACGAAGTTGGTTCAGATATCTCTCTTCTTCCCGTATCTCGTGATCCTTCGCTTGTGGGGTATTGGAAGATGGATGAAGGCGCGGGGATGGTTGTGGAGGATATTTCAGGTAACGGAAATATCGGCGACATCACAGGCCCTTTGTGGGTGACGGGAAAGATAGGCAACGCGCTTTCTTTCGACGGAGTTGATGACTATGTCCATGTCGGAAGCGACCAAAGTATTCAGGTTTTTGGCACGGATAAATGGACCATTTCTTGGTGGGCCAATACCGTGGGAACGGGGGATTCCACCCAGGATTTTTTCAATGGTCTTTCTCATCGCCCCAGGATATATACTTCCATCAGCTCGAGGAACATCGGAATGGCTGGAAGGGTCGGGGGAGTATATATGTCTATCATGAGCAGTGGTTCCGCCATGTATTCGTTCGGGGAATGGACTCATTTTGCGATCAGTGCCGACGGGTCATCTTATCGAATATTCGTGAACGGAGCGGAGATGAAGACCGTTTCATATGTTCAGATGGATCCGGCGTTCTATGAATTCAGTATGGGAAAACCGGATTGGTCGAGTGAATCATTCAAAGGGGCGATGGATGAGGTCAGGATATACGACAGGGCTCTATCACGGACGGAGTTGATGTCGATGTATGAAGCTGATAAATAAAAAATAATCCCCCTCTTTCGAGGGGGATTATTTTTATTCAGCCAACTTGTAGATGAATATGGAGTTTCCGGCTTTCGCGTAAGGCTTATACGGGTCGTCCAACCACGAGTACTCGTTCTGCGGTTCCCGCACAAAACCTTCATTAAGGCTTCCTTTGGCGAGTTGCAGCGTGTTCACCGAAAGGGCAAGCCACTTTATTCCTTCGTCCTTCGGATTACCTCTTGCGGACCACCAATACTCGACCCTATCTTCTCCCATATAGTATTTCAGACCTTCTCTTTCACCGAAATAATCCACAGCTATCTTGTCGATGTCGTTATCCTCCGCGAATGTTGCCAATCGTTTCAGGTCTTGTCCCCAATCATAGTTCGAATCTACCACCCGCTCGTAGCCGTACTTGGTTCCTCCGCCCATCTCATTGAAGTAGGAGATATAATTGGGCGCGACGACCGCTGTTTCGATCCCTAGCCAAACCAATACTCCCGCAGCTATCAGGCGGTTATATTTCGGGTTCGAGTTCTTAAGTGATGCCGCCGAAAGTATGTAGATGAGAGGCAGTATCGGCATAAGGTGTCGGATGCCGATGTTCAGGGGGCTTCTTATGCTGACGACGGCGTAAACGATTATGAATGTGGCCATCGCGAACTCGGAGAAATTGGTTCCGAGATAGTCGATCGCTCTCTTCCATGCCGTACGGAGGGGCTTTTTCAACACCCTTATCTTTGTGAGTATCAATCCGAGAAGGGCAAGAATGAGGAGCGGCAGAGGTTCCTTTAGCAGATATACCACCGGGAAATAGGCCGGCCATCCCGCTGCGGAAACTTCTCCCATGAAGTATCCGGTATTTCCTCCGGAGGCTCTTTGGGTGACCATCAGAAATCCGAGAGCGTACTCGGCATAAGGGCGGAGAATAGGGCTTCCGGCCATCTTTATGGTCAGTTCCGAGGGGCATCGGGCGGTCAGCTTCGCGCATGCGTCCGGATCCGGTCCGCCGGCTGTCGAATTGAGGATATATGTCGTATCCGACACTTGTCGCTCGATGGGATAGTTTATGGTGGTCAAAAAATAAACGGGATAGACGAGCAGATACCCGATGATGAATATGGCGACGGTATTCCTTATCTGTATCCATGTCTGTCCGAAGAACGCTTTTATCTTATGATTCCCTCCGTTCCTTATTGCTTTCGCCGTGCCGTATATGGCCGCAAGCAGGATGAAGTAGGGGATCAGAAGGAACAACGAGAACTTGAGAAGTTGGGCTATTCCGAAAAATATTCCGGCCATCGCGATATTCTTCTTGGTCGGCTTCTCGAGCGACCTTATGAAGAAGTAGCTTGCGGCGAGAACCCCGAAGGCCGCTCCGATGTCCGTCGTCACATAATGGCCGTGCGCGAGGAATGTCGGCGATAGCGCCACGATAGCCGCGGGTAATATCGCCCATTTTTCTCCCATTATCTCTTTTGACCAGATATACACGGCGAGTATGAGGAGGAGGGTCAGTATCATCGGTCCGATACGGGCGAGTTGGACTATTTTATCGGCATCATTATCTGCATGGTACAGGAAGTTCGCTCCCATATCCCATTGGCCGTTTATATATTCTGTCCACGCCGGGATACCGGTGGGGAAATTGAACCCGCTTATGGCGAGCGGAATGGCGCTCATTATCTTCACAAGCGGCGGATGTTCCGGATTCAGGCGGAAATCCTGCTTCGTCACATAGGCATATCCTGCCGGTATGTGGGCTATCTCATCGACGATGGCCGACTCTTGCAGTGATGACCTTATCATCAGACCGAGCGATCCCGCCATTATGATGGCGAGGGCTATCCATACGGGCAGCTTCTTTCTGTTTGGCTTTTCGGTTTCCATAATTGCTATTATATAACCGATGGCCTTATCTTTCACGACCCACTCCAAATTCAAGATGCGCGAGTATGGTCTTTCGGAAAGCAGGGTCAAACGGATCATCAATTCTCCCGAGAGGGTGGAAGAGGGAATAGCCGAAGGCACCGCCGCCATGATGTCGTCCGCCGGGACGGAAAAACACCCGTATGAGATATGGGTGATGGTATCGAAGGAGGGAGGGGTGAAAAGGGTCGTTTCCGCCTGGAAATACCCCGGTAAGACCAAGCCGGGCGAGCCGCTGCCTCGGGAAATACTCTTCGAGCTCAGGCGGGCGGTGGGATGCTATTGATATCGCTTGTTGCGCGTATCACCCATTGTTTTATAATTCATGCCAATGAAAGGCAGTATCATGGCGGCGATAAGAGCTGCCCGAAAGGTTCATGTTCTGGGAATTGCCGGACAGGAAGGAAGGGCTGTTTTCGACTATCTGCTCGGGAAGGGGTTATCTCCCATCGGCCACGAGAATGCTCTTGAAAGCGAATTCCGTGCCAGATTCCTGAATTATTCGGATGCCTATTCCGAAAATGAAGCCGAGGATATGATCGGAAGATTTCTCTCCTCGGGGGCGGAGATCCGTTTTGCGGGAGAATATCTCTCGGGTATTGAAGAAGGCGATGTGGTGATCGCTCCGCAGGCTTATCGTCGGTATCCGGCAAACGCTCCGATGATCATGATGGCTGATGAAGGAAAGATATCGTTGTTCCAGGCGATAGAGATCGCATTCGATATCTCGCCGTGCTTCACGATCGGGGTGACCGGCACCGCCGGAAAATCAACCACAGTATCTCTTATCGGGAAAATGATATCGGCTTCGGGAAAGAAGATGTATTTTTCTGGCAATGACAGAGAAAACAAATGGGACCTCTCGGAACTTGAGAATGTCGGATCATCGGGAATGGCTTTATTTGAAGTGTCTCACCGCCATCTCATGGACCTTCAGGCTTCGCCGGATGTCGCCGTCATCGTGAACATCTATCCGCATCATCTGGATGATGCCGGGTCGTTCGAGGATTATATCGAGATAAAAAAGAATTTGATCCGTTATCAGTCCGTAAAAGGAAAGGCGATAGTCGCCTGGCCGCTCATATCAAGGGAGATGGTGGTGCCCGAAGATACTTCCGCCGATCTTTTGGCTTTCGGCGGTCCTGAGGGGCTTTCCGCTTCGTATGTTAAGGATGGTAATGTTTTCATCGATGGGGATGAGGAAAAAGAGATAGTGTCCCTTTCAGAACTTCCCTTTGCGGGAGAGCATAATGTGTTGAATGCATTGGCTGCATGCGCCGCCGCTTCCGCTGCGGGCATATCGGTCAATGAGATAAGGAAAGGGCTTCTGGCTTGGACGCCTCTCAAGTATCGTCTTGAAACCATCTATACCGATGGGAGTACGGTTATCGTGAACGACGGAAAGTCGAGCGATCCGCTTGCGACCATGGAGGCGGTCCGTTCGGTCCCCGATATATCCGTCCTTGTGATGGGTGGGGTCCGCGAAGGTATGAAGTCGGGAGACTTTGTTCCTCTCGCCGAGGAGATATTGAAGAATGAGGTCGAGAATGTGGTCATCTTCGGAAAGTCGCGGGACGCCATCATCGCCGATCTTAATTCCGTTCTTTCGGGGACGGGAGTGAATGTCGTCGCGGCCGAAGGTCATGATAACGCTTTTAAAAAGGCTTTCGATGCCCATGTTTCCGGCGCCCTGGTATTTTCTCCCGCTTGTCAGAGCTTTGATGAGTTCAAAGATTACAGGGAAAGAGGGGAGGCGTGGAATAAAGCGGTCGCGGAACGATATGGGTTGTAAATAATACTGTCCGTCCGCGCCGCGCCACGCCACGCCGTGCCGGTCATAAGTTGCGATCAAAGCCGACCGGAGATACTAATGACATGTTTTCGGACGGCCGTCCGAAAACATGTCATTAGTCTTGAGCGGTTATGATCATCATGAAAATAAAAAAGAGCATCATTTATGATGCTCTTTCGCTGATATATAAACCATTTCTTATGAAGAACGGTGTCCTCCTCATTTTCTCTGTATTATATTTCCTGTTCTTCAGGAAATGGTTGCTTTCTTTATTTCTTTTTAAAAGGCCGTGATGGGCGACAAGGGTTTAAACCCGTCATCCACAGGAGAATAGTACTATTTTTATGAAGATATGTCAATGGCATAAAAATGCCACCCTTTGTCAGGGTGGCGGGTATGCCGGTTAAGCGGTCCGGTTCAGCGTGCATGAAGACGGATGGTGCTGGTCAATTTTTTGATGATTTTTTGTCTCTCGATCAGTCCCAACTTTCCCTTTTTGAACATTACGACCGGCCGGAGCAATAAGGCCTCATTCCTCCTATAGGTATCATCCTGAAGAGGAAAGTCGATTATCATTTTTCCCTCCCTTGTCGTAAAGGATAGTCTTCCGGCCCAGGGCCATGAAAGGTCGTTGTAGAAACAATTGCTGTCGGTCAGCCTGCCTACTTGAGGAAGCATCCTTCTCGGGGCTTCGAGCTTCAGATACCGTTCGGAAAGCTTGATGATACCGGGACAGAACATCATTCTTTTATACCCCTCCAATTTATGTCTTCTGTGGTCGAATACTGTGAGTATGATGATCAGGGCGGTCATCGCGATCATCATGGCGATCACTAATTCCATACCTTTCCCTCCTTTTCAATGAAACTGGTTTTAAGGTTAGACCCGACTTCCGTATAAATCAACCGCAGGCGGATATTTTGAAGAAAATATTCCCTTGACGCCCAGCCTCCTTAATGGTTAACTTGGCCTTGTACCCCCTCATAAAGACAGGAGCGGGGGTTTTCCTTGTAATAAATGCCTTTCAAAATAGTCTCCAATTTTAAACCCCAGGGCGACCAGCCGAAAGCCATCGAATCCCTCGTAAAAGGGCTTGATAAGGGTCTCAATAAGCAGACCCTTTTGGGCGTCACCGGCTCCGGAAAAACATTCACTATAGCGAATGTCATCGAGCGTGTGGATCGTCCGACCCTTGTCATCGCTCATAATAAGACCTTGGCCGCCCAATTATGTAACGAGTTCAGGGAGATATTCCCCGAAAACGCCGTCCATTATTTCGTTTCTTATTACGATTACTATCAGCCGGAAGCTTATCTGCCCTCGAGTGATACCTATATCGGTAAGGAGGCGATGATCAACGAGGAGATAGACAAGCTCCGTCATGCGGCGACGACCTCGCTTCTTACGCGGCGTGATGTCATCATCGTCGCTTCGGTATCATGCATCTACGGCTTGGGAGCTCCGGAAACATATGCTTCCCACATAGTCCACCTGAAGAAAGGGGATGCGCTCGACCGCAAGGATTTCATGCGGAAGCTCATCAATATCCAATTCACCCGCACGAGCGCCGATCTTCGTCGCGGGACATTCCGTGTCCGCGGAGATAATTGGGATATCATGCCTCCCAACGAGGAGGTTATCTATAACTTCCGCGTCGAGGATGGTGTGATCGGCGAGATATCCGTCATCGATCCGGTCAGGGGTTTCGAGCCCGGCATCACGCCTTCGGCCACGGAGATCATCATCTCGCCGGCGAAACATTTCATCACCATCGATAAAGAGAGGAATATCGCGCTCGGTCATATCAAGGCCGAACTGCAGGCCAGGCTGGCCGAACTGGAAAAGGAAGGAAAGCTTTTGGAGGCCGAGCGACTTGAGCGAAGAACGAAGGCGGATATTGCCATGATGCGCGAAGTGGGATATTGCAACGGCATCGAGAATTATTCGAGGCATCTTTCGGGAAGAGATCCGGGAGAGCCCGGCGCGACGCTTTTGGATTATTTTCCGAAGGATTTTTTGACGGTCATCGACGAATCGCATGTCACCGTTTCCCAGATACGCGGAATGTTCGAGGGTGATTCTTCAAGGAAGAAGACGCTCATCGAATACGGTTTTCGATTGCCTTCGGCTGCCGACAACAGGCCGCTCAAATATGACGAGTTCGAGAAGAGAGTGGGTCAGGTGATATATACATCCGCCACTCCGGGAGATTATGAGCGGGAAAAAAGCGAGGCCATCGTCGAGCAGATCATCCGTCCGACCGGTCTCGTCGATCCGAAGATAACGATCGTTCCCGCGCGCGGTCAGATAGCCGACCTTATCCCGCGGGTGAAGGAAAGGACGGAGAGAGGCGAACGCACACTGGTGACTACTCTCACGAAGAAGATGGCCGAAGACCTTTCGGAGCACATGAAGGGGTTGGGCCTGAAGGTCGCCTATATCCACAGTGATGTTAAGACCATGGACCGTATCAAGATATTGACCGGTCTCCGCAAAGGGGAATTCGATACCCTTGTGGGAGTGAACCTCTTACGCGAAGGATTGGACCTTCCGGAAGTTTCCCTTGTCGCCATCTTGGATGCCGATAAGGAAGGATTCTTGAGAAGCGAGACATCTCTCATACAGACGATAGGGCGCGCGGCCAGGAATGTCGCGGGCGAGGTCGTCCTTTATGCGGATGGGATAACCGGATCGGTGAAACGGGCTGTCGATATAACCGAACGGCGTCGCAATATCCAATTAGCCTACAACAAGGAACACGGCATCACGCCGAAGACGGTCGTAAGGGAGATAAAGGACATTCTTGAAGCTTCGGAAACGCTTGATATCGAACTTGCTCCGGTCGCCCGCTCGCGCTCCGAGCTTGATAAACTCCTGAAGTCGAAGGAAAGAGATATGAAGAAAGCGGCCGAAGACCTCGATTTCGAACTGGCCGCGGTCCTCCGTGATGAGATAAACACCTTGGAAGAAAAGCTCGGTAAGAATAAGGATAAGACGATCAAGGGTAGGGCGATGAAAAAGAGAATTAAAGTGAATGACTGATCATTCTTTACGAACAATATGAAAGACAAAATAATCATAAAAGGAGCGAGGGAACATAATCTGAAGAATGTGAACCTCGAGATACCCCGCAATAAGATGGTCGTATTCACGGGTCTTTCCGGGTCCGGAAAATCATCTCTCGCTTTTGATACCATCTTCGCCGAAGGACAGCGGCGTTACATAGAGTCCCTCTCGGCCTATGCCAGGCAATTCTTGGGAAAGCTCGACAAGCCGGATGTCGACGAGATAGAGGGACTTTCTCCCGCCATCTCGATCGATCAAAAAGCTCATTCGTCGAACCCCCGATCGACCGTGGCCACCATCACGGAAATATACGATTATCTCCGCGTTCTTTTTGCGCGCGCCGGCCATCCCCATTGTCCTCATTGCGGTCAGGAGATAAGGAAATTAAGCCTATCGGAGATCGTGGATGCCGTGATATCGGTATCGGGAGAAAAGACATCAAAGGGGCTCATCGTCATGTCCCCGGTCGTCCGAGGAAGGAAAGGGGAATATTATCAGGTTCTCTATGATTTCCTCTCGAACGGTTTCCATGAAGCGAGGGTGGACGGCGAGTTCCGTTCCCTCCGCGACAAGATACGCATGGAAAGATATAAGGAGCATTCCATAGAGATCGTCATCGATCGCATCCCGTCGAATATCGATCTTTCCGATAAGGATAACCGCCTTCGTCTTTCAGAGGCCGTTGAATCGGCGCTGAAATACGGCAATGACGCGGTGATGATAATATCCGGGGATAAGGAGATGATGTTCTCCTCAAAGCTTTCTTGCGCCCGCGATAATTTCTCATTCCCCGAAATAGAACCGAGACTGTTCTCCTTCAATAGTCCTCATGGCGCTTGTGAAAAATGTCACGGACTTGGGACGGAAGACCTTTGGTCGGAGAATATCTGCGACGCGTGTCTCGGAAAAAGATTGCGCCCGGAAGCGTTAAGCGTCCTTGTGGACGGAAAAAACATCGCGGATGTCGCCGCCATGTCGATATCGGAGGCCGTCGAGTTCTTTGATCGTCTCGGGTCTGTCCTTGAAAGTAAGGAAAGGGAGATAGCCGAAGTTCCTTTCAGGGAGATAAAGAGCAGACTGCAATTCATGCTCGATGTGGGCCTTGATTATCTGACGCTCGACAGGAAAGCGGGCACCTTGTCGGGAGGGGAGGCTCAACGCATCAGGCTGGCTTCGCAGATAGGGTCGCGCCTTGTCGGAACTTTGTATATTTTGGACGAGCCTACGATAGGGCTTCATCAGCGCGATAACGACAAGCTTATCGGCACCCTGCACGAACTTCGCGATCTCGGAAACACAATAGTCATCGTCGAGCATGATGAGGATACGATAAGGGCGTCCGACCACCTCGTCGATTTCGGCCCGGCGGCCGGTGTTCATGGTGGAGAGGTCGTCGCCGAGGGACCGATACCGGAGATACTGACGGACAAGAAAAAAGATTCGCTCACCCTGCGTTATCTGCGAGGAGAGGAGAAGATAGCGGTTCCGGAAAGCCGCCGCTCCGTCGGTTCTTCCACTCCGATGATAAAGATGCGGGGTATATCGGAGAACAACCTTAAGAACATAAATGTGGATATTCCCGTCGGTAGGGTTACAGCCGTGACCGGTGTCTCCGGATCCGGAAAGAGTACGCTCGTTTACGATGTGTTGTATCGCGCGCTCGCGAACAAGCTTAATCATGCATCATTGAAGGCTCCGGCCATGAAATCGATCATGGGTCTCGAATATGTGAACAGGGTGATCAATGTGGACCAATCACCGATCGGACGCACTCCAAGGTCTAATCCGGCGACCTATATCGGCGCATGGACGCATGTCAGGGACCTTTTTGCATCGACTCCGGACGCCCGTGTCCGCGGGTGGAAGGCCGGCAGGTTCAGCTTTAATACGCCCGGCGGTCGCTGCGAGCACTGCGAGGGTCACGGATATATCGCGATCGAGATGCATTTTTTGCCGACGGTGTTCGTCGAGTGCGATGTCTGTCATGGAAAAAGGTTTGATAGGGAGACCCTGGAGGTCGAATACAAGGACAAGAACATTTTCGATATCCTCGAGATGACCGTCGAGGAAGGCGTGAAGTTCTTCGAGGATATTCCATGGCTTCATGAAAAGCTGAACATATTAGATGAGGTCGGCTTGGGATATCTTAAGCTCGGCCAGTCGGCGACGACCCTTTCGGGCGGAGAGGCGCAACGCGTGAAGTTGGCGGCGGAATTGGGTAAGCGCGATACCCGGCGCACCATCTATCTTTTGGATGAACCGACGACCGGATTGCACTTCGAGGACATCAAGAGATTATTGGAGGTCATCGAGAAGCTGACCGCCCGCGGCAATACCGTGGTCATCATCGAACATAATCTCGATGTCATAAAAACGGCGGATTGGGTCATCGACCTCGGTCCGGAAGGAGGAGTTAAGGGAGGTGATGTCGTTGCCGCTGGAACTCCGGAGGAGGTTTCGAAGAAGGCGGGAAGCTTCACCGCGAAATATCTGAAAAAAGTGCTCTGATGAAGTGCGGGTACGCCGACCGGTCGTACTTTATTTTATCGGGTTGTGAATTGGAGGTTAGGAGTTTTTTCCTGTTGTGGTTTATTCTTAATACATATGCCGCTCCGGAAAAAAAGAGTTAAAAAGGAACTCGGAAGAAAGAAGGTGGGCCTCGCTCTCGGTGGAGGAGCTTCGAAGGGGCTTGCTCATATCGGCGTCATCCGCGCGCTTCAGGAGTTCAACATCCCCATCGATTACATAGCGGGCACTTCGATGGGAGCTCTTGTGGGAGGGTGGTATGCGATGAACGGCGACATCGATTCCGTCGAGGGGATACTGAACGACCTGAAGAAGAAGGACAACATCCTTCTCACGGAGATAGTCAAAAGGAACGGCAAGCCGCTCCTTAAGGACAGATCGATATTGAACATCATCGACCGCCAGTTCGGCGACTTCAAGATAGAGGATTGCAAGATCCCTTTCTCCGCCGTGGCTACCGATGTGAAGAACGGAGCGGAGGTCATCATCAGGTCCGGAAAGATCGCTTCGGCCATCAAGGCTTCGGCCGCCATCCCCATAGTCTTCGATCCGGTGAAGATCGACGACCATCTCCTTATAGACGGAGGGTTCATAAACCCTGTTCCGGCGAATGTCGTACGAGATATGGGGGCGGATGTGGTGATCGCCGTCGATGTTTCGACGCACTGGTTCGATATGTCGTCTTTTCCTTCGGGCGCTCTGAAATGGCGCAATATCTATTCCGTTTTTAACGCTCTTCTTTCCGTTCTCGATTATCAGATATCGAGAGAGATACTGAAGAAGGCTGATATTGTCGTGAAGCCTCCGGTCCTCGGGTTCGAGCTGTTCGATTTCAAGAGTACGGGACACATAATCCGCACCGGATATATCGAAACGAGGAAGAATATGGACGGCATATGTTCGTTGACGGGATGTCTGTCTCCCAAGCGGAGCACCATGGAGAAGTTTTGGGATTTTTTATTCGACCTTAACTGAAATAAGACCATGAAAGAGAAATTGTATAAGGGTCTTCCGGATACCCCCGGCGTCTATTTGATGAGGAATGCGGGAAGGAAGATCATCTATGTCGGTAAGGCCGCCAATTTAAGAAGGCGTGTTTCGAGTTATTTTCTCCGTCCGCATGATCTGCGCATATCGAAATTGGTCTCGGAGATCAAAAAGATCGATTTTTTGGAGACCGATACGGCCATCGAAGCTCTCATTCTCGAGGCGGACCTCATCAAGAAATATCAGCCTTTCTATAATATCCGTGAGAAGGACGATAAAAGTTTCCTTTATATCGAGATAACGAAGGATAAGTTTCCCCGCGTCTTGTTGGTCCGTGGAAAATCTCCCGAAGGTGGCGAACGCTTCGGCCCCTTCACCTCCGCATTATCCGCCAGGGAGGCTCTTCGTATATTGAGGAAGATATTCCCTTGGAGCGTCCATCCGGCCGAGAAGGTGGGTAAGTATGAAAAGCCCTGTTTCGATTTCGAGGTGGGGTTATGTCCCGGGGTCTGCGTCGGCGGTATAACCAGGGCCGATTATATGAAGAACATCCGCTCGCTCAAGATGTTTCTTTCAGGCAAGAAGGTGGCCCTCATCAAGAAGTTGGAGAAGGAGATGAAGGATTCGGCGAAGAAATTGGATTTCGAATACGCCGATGTCCTTAAGCGACGCATATTCGCTCTTAATCACATCCAGGATGTGGCTCTGATATCGGATGAATCTCCGAAGGATGATGATGGAAAAACGGGACAGCGTATCGAAGGGTATGACATTTCGAATATCTCTGGAACTTCGGCCGTCGGATCGATGGTCGTGTTCGTGGGCGGTGAAGCGATGAGGAATGAATACAAGAAGTTTAAGATACAGACGATCGATACGCCCGACGATGTCGGCATGATGAAGGAGGTCATGGAGAGAAGGGTGGCTAATCCGTGGCCGCTTCCCGATATCATCCTTGTGGATGGGGGAAAGGCCCAGGTCAATGTTGTGAAGGATGTTCTGAACGCCGCGGGGTTAAGGGTTCCTGTGATCGGAATGGTGAAGGGTCCGGACAGGAAACGGACTGACCTCGTCGGTGACTTCATCAAAGATGTGGATAAAAAAGTGTTGGAACGCGTCCGTGATGAAGCTCATCGGTTTGCGATAAGCTATCACAAGGCGGTTCGCGGCCGCGAGATGTTCAAGTGACGGGGCGTTACCCCGGCCCTTTGACAGCAGTCTTTCTCCCTGTTTAACTTCCATAAGTTATCTTTAAAAGGAGGGATCATTGTGTGGAAATTGAGGATCGGATATATCAGCCTCATTGTCGGCGGAACATCGACCATCAGCGCTATCATCCTGTCTCTTATCAGGACGGAC
>Ga0265297_10006837_pt1 | contig 16229 bp, 44 predicted proteins | sample Munlanlwell13791_FD_192502 | JGI IMG/M metagenome (GOLD analysis project Ga0265297, IMG submission 192502) | Leachate microbial communities from a municipal landfill in Southern Ontario, Canada - Leachate well 137-91 | ecosystem: Engineered > Solid waste > Landfill > Unclassified | place... | reverse complement strand
CGCGGTGCCGACCTGTGCGGTGCCAACCTGTGCGGTGCCAACCTGCGCGGTGCCAACCTGCGCGGTGCCAACCTGCGCGGTGCCAACCTGCGCGGTGCCAACCTGTACGGTGCCGACCTGCGCGGTGCCAAGAACTTCATTGTCATTGGGCCTGGTGGTTCTCGTGGCGATATGCTCCGTTGCACACGCGGCGACAAAGGTGTCAGGTGCTTCACTGGCTGCTTCGGCATGGACACTGGCGATAATTCGCTGGACGCATTCGAGGTGGCAGTCGCCAAGACGCATGGCGATAACGAATACGGTGTTTACTACCGCGCCGTGATTGCGTTCCTGCGGGTATGGGGAGAACTTAAATAATGCAATAAGGGGCTGTGCTATAGCACAGCCCCATTACTCTGATTATCAGAGGAGGATAATATGATAGATATAAACGAACTAACAAGACTTGGGTTTGTCAAAGATGCAATCACGGGATATTATAAGGAAGTTTCTTGTAATAATGACAAAATAAAGATTGATGTCTATTGTCACACCCATAGTATTGCATTAAGGGTTATAAAGGCTGCCGAGGGAGAATTATATATTGTTTTACCATATCGTGCAACTACAGAAAACATCAAACGACTTCTCCATGCCCTATCTGATGGAAAAGAAGGTGCAAAATACACAAAAGATGGGGTATATATCCAAAAGACTGCAATATACCTGAGACAAGCAGATGGTTGGGAAGGCACAGCAGGATTATATCGCCTATACACGCCAGTGGAATTTATACACCATGAAACACCAGACGATTCTGGTGTTATCAACAAGACAAACTATGTTGTTGTATCAGATTGTTCGCTAAATGACGGGACGGATAGGCTGCGCGTGTTTCCAACAGATAAAAACGGCACACTAACAGATACCCATGAACTTATTATTGTTCTAGGTAATACAAATCCCGAAATAGCATTGAACGCATTGGGATACGTCCTTGTAGAATAAGGAGAACCATGCTAGTATCAGAGAAACAATACGGCCTGATATGCGGTGTCATAGAGAAATGGCTTAGAGAAACGCAAAACATGGACGCAGCACACGCGAAGGATGTGCGGAGAAACATCTTCAATGTCCTATGGCCTGCTACGAATCGCAGAATGAGCAGCGACGAAGGGCACTGGATGATTGAACACTTCTTCGATGCAGATGAGGATGGGAAGTTTACAGTAAATGGACGCGGTGCTGCATTCATACTTAAGCAGTATGATAAGTTGTTGAAAACAGCAGGGCAAATATCCTTGCTGAACGAGGAGGAGAAATGAAGTTAAAAGCGTTGCTATTGATTATTGTCCTGTTATTGTCCGCTTGTTCGACACCGACACCAGACATTAAAAGTAACAGTAATTGCGCTGATATTAGGGGGTTTGAAGGGACGGCAGTACAGTGGTTAGACAAAGAAAATCATTTGATGATTGTCACATTCTATATTCCACTTCAATCCGCTTATACAAAACCTGTATTTACAGGAGATATGGATGTTAATATTGGCGATACAGTCTATGTATCCGCCTTCAAATCACTTATCTCTGACTATGCTATTGTCTGTGTACGGGAGGACTAATGATTACCACAAATCAAATCTATGAAGCAATCGTCTTAATATTCATTGGCCTTAGCACTGAAATGTTTATCTTTGCCCTTATCATTAAACGTGAAATAGACAAGATAAAGAAGGAATAACCATGCCAAAACAATACCACAAATTAAACGTCAAGACATTCGATGGAATCACCTTGCAATCTGAAATAAACACATATAGGGTTACGATTACATTCGGTGATATGGAGATTGTTATTTCTCCTTCTGTAAATAGAAAGGATGGCCTGACTATTCACACTCCATCCCCTACCTCATTAGTGATTGTTCCTAATGCAGCCAATTCCTTTGATGTTATGGAGAGATTAGATGAATACAAGCCCTAGAGATTTAGCAGAGCAGCAAGAAGCAGAAGCGGCAAGGCAGGATTACCAGATACGACAGGCTGTACGCGAGATATTACGCGAGGAACTTCCTAAGACCCTGGCAGAGATGGGCGTTAAGGTAACACCCCCTATAGTTAATTGCGGTGAAAATTTTAGTAGTGGAGTTCGCAGATGGATGGAGAGAAATAATGCACTTAACAAAGAGTGAATATGATGCCTTAAAAGAATGTGATAAGCAGAAACAGGCGGTGGCAGCAAGGCAGGGGCTAAGTAGAATGAAGCCATATAATCGTGAGAAAATCCTGCGTTCTGTCGCGAACAATACGATAAGCAAATGCACGAATCAGGACGTGGCTAATATCAATAAGGGGATTAAGCAATTGCAGGGCATAGCATTTGAAGGGAACCAGGACATGAGCGAAAACATGGCAATGGAAGTCTTGCTATGCCTTGGGCTATATCTGATAGCACAGGAGGAATAATCATGGCGAAAATGAATGTCAAAGCAGGCGAGTTAATGCAAATAACCAGTGGAGAATATGATGCTTGGGAAATCAATGCTATATGTTACGTGCTGGTAGATATGGACTTGGCAGAAGTGGGAAGGCAGTATTTAGACAGCAAGGGAATAAGCAAAAAGAAAGCGGAGCGTTCCTATGATGCCGTGGATTTTGGCGACTATATAAACTGGTTAGTCAATACAGGTAAGATAAAACTCACAGACTGCAAAGATTACTACTTGGGACATTTGGGAATCTTTGTCCCGCGCTTACTTTAGCAATAAGGGGGGGGAATAATGATAACACGAGATGAACTTGAGAATTGCGAATACAAAATAGTATATGAGAATCACAGCGTTACTCAATATGTCAAAAGGCTATGGAATACAAATATTGGCGTATGGCCTAGGGGTAATAAAATCACACGTTTTGAGATTGGCCGTTCAACAGAATGGGCAACGCTGAAACGCCAATATACTATTGCCCAATTACAAAGATTAGAGGAATTGCTAAATTGCACGAATAGGAGTGGCGTTCAGATTACGCAGGATGATGTTGAAAAATTGGGGTTTAGCCTTATCTATCACACAGCAGAGAAACAGGATTATCGCAAAGTCATCATACCACGTTCAATCTCTATATTTATATTGTTTAATTCACGCGATACCATAGCCGATGTTTATCTTTCTTTCCCATCAACGGAAAGAAGCCTGCTAGCTGGTGGAACTCATTATTACACCGTTTCTATGCTTAAAGAACTCATTGCCTTACTATCAAAGGGGGAATGATGACAAACGAACATCAAATCACGCACGAGGAACTAGTGGAGAAAGGGTGGACAGTCATTGCGCGTGAAGACGACGGAACTCCATATCTCTATAAAATTTGTGGAGTTGACCGTCCCAACTTTATACATTGCTACTATGGGGCTGACAATACAATATATCACTTCGATGCTGCCATTGGACGTGAATTTACCATGCCAGAATTGGAATCTCTCGTTGCCTTGCTCACCGGCAAGGAGCAGGTGTGCGAGTGGAAATACCTCGTATTTGATTCATGGAAAATATCATGCACGGGAAATGTGGAATGGGGCAAGGGTAATCCACTAGAGGATGGCATGACCTATTGCCCCTTCTGTGGCAAGCGCATCGTGGTAAAGGAGTAACATGCTAGTAGACACTGCACAGCAAATAGCAAATATATCAGGCACACCATTAAGCAATTACCTGAAATACATGCCTAGCAGATTTCATATCAAATGCGATGCCTGTGGTGCATTAGGCATATATAGTAGCGCACCGAATAGGGCTGAGCAACAAACAATAGAGTTATTTCACTTTGTCAAAGACGGTGATAAGCATTATTGTCCAAGTTGCTATGCAGTAAAATTTCAATTACCAGATTTACCAGACAGCGGAATAGGCAAGGTAATGATGGCGAGGCGAGATGCTAAATGGGCAAAGGAAAAGGCAGAGTTTGAAGAATATAAAAAGACCCCAGATTTTGCCCATGATGAATCCATCAGGAAACTGATAGAAGTTATTAGAACTATGCAAGAATCATTGGATGATGTCATAGAAGGATTGCGAAAGGAGATAAAGCGATGACAGAACAAGAAGTGCAGAATCTACTGAATGAACTGAGCAGGGTAACTGAGGAATGTAATGAAGCAATCATTCCATTTCAGGAAAAAATCTATGCTCTTGAGCAGACAATTGCCGACCAAATAAATGCCTTAAGCAAAGAACAGGAAAGGGTAGCAGCCCCATTCTTTGAAACGATGGCTAAACTCACAGCGCAAATCAAGTCTGAAGCCCTGCCTATCGGCCACACAGTACACGGCGATAAACTCATGGCTATGTACACTAAGCCAAAAGTATCGTGGGACACAAAGGGTACTGCATGGGATAAATTCGTGGACAATAATCCCAGTGTTCTACAGTTCAAGAGTGTTGCGCCAGAGGGGACTATCACGATAAGGGGGAAATAATGACTATCCTCTATGTTCTTCTCGGTGTTTTAATCCTTCTATTCCTGATGCTTGTTGCGTTTTCTGTTTCATGGTCTGCGCATCTGACATCAGCATGGGAAAGGGAAATGCAGAAACTATATCCTGATGTGTTTAAGGAGAAGAAATGACAACAGTACATCTTTATGAACCAGATACCGTATTTCTATCGGAGGAAGGTAAGAAAGCCCATAGTGAGGTAGAATTAGCTATGAAATCCCTCATTAAAGAATGGATAAACAACAGAAACTATAATCCTATAGAGTTGATTAGTGCAGTAGTAGGGCCTATAGAGTATTTCATTCTGATGGAATTTGCTAAAAAAGAGGCTAAGGAAAAGGAGAAGAATGACAAAGCTAACCACGACGCAAGAAAAAGTCTTGGCTAAGATGCAGGATGGGGAATGGCATACGGCGTATGAATTAAAGTGCTCACTATCAACAATTGGTGCTCTGATAAAGAAGGGATATGTTGAAAAACAACTGCACCTTGGCTGTATTTGGTTCCCAAGGTCTTGCATTGATTTTCGCCTGAAACAAAAGGAACAAAATGAAACCAGTACTTCTTGACTTCATGGCCGATTGGTGTGTCCCCTGCAAGGCTATGGGCATTATCCTCGCAGAATTGGAGAAGGAGTATGACTTTGTGTTGGATAAAATAAATGTAGATAAAATGTCATCCGTTGCCTACTTCTATAATGTTCTTAGTATACCAACGCTTATACTTTGGGTAAATGATATAGAAGTGGGCCGCTTGGTCGGCGCACAAAGCAAGGCCAATATCCTGAAACTGTTTGAGGGAAGAGTGCAAAGGAGAAAACTATGATCATCCTATCTATTACAATATACTTTCTGTGCCTTATAATGCTGGCAGGTGGTATTCGTCTTTATTATGAAAAGAAGTATATTTGGAGCATAATCCTATGCTTTATACCACTTATTATGCTTAGTTGGGGATGCGATGAGTTTGTTAGGATAATGATGGGAGGAACATGATAATGTCTATTATTGAGATTGTCCTTGCCATTGTTGCAATTCTAGGTCTAGCGTCAATTACCTACTTTGCAATTCACTACTATCTTCTATACAAAAATGTAGAAGAATATGCTGAGCAGATGAGGGAATTAGAGGAATGGGAGAGAAATATGCGTAAGATAGAAAAGGAGATAGCAAGGAAATTCCATGATGGACTAATAAAAGAATGGGAGGAACATGATAATCCAAAGCCTTGACTTCTTCTCTTACGGCGTCCTGCTTGGCCTTGCGCTTATCCTTGTCTTTGTCCTTGTAAAGTATATAGTACGAAGGAGATAATTATGACTATAAAAGATAGTGCGTTAGAAGCATATACTAACAAGGTAGGGGAAAGAGAACATTATCATCATTGTGAAGGAGTGGCATTCGTTGCATATATCAGGAAAGAACTGCAACGCGAATTTCCCGATGTAAAACTACCAGACGATATTCCATTTGCAGATGAAACAATTGATGGACATCTGCGTTTCTTTGTTAGTATTGAGGATATAGAATTTGCACAAGTAGGCCGCTCGCCATTTAGGTGGGCTATCATTAGACAATGCCCTAGATGCGGGGAAAGGTGTGTCTCATCAACAATACAATACAACTATGAGGTTGGAGAATTATTACATAAGTTTGTACCAGGAAGCGAACACGATAACTTTTGCAGGGGCGTGTTCTAAAAAGGAGTACCATGCTAGAATGGATATTGATTATTCTCGTTGTCCTTTTACTCGGCAGGGTCATTGCTCAACTAGGTGAAGTGCTAGGTTACATCATAGGATTTGTTGTGCTACTTTTCAGGGGGAAAAGATAGTCTTGACATTCCTTGCGCTTTGCGGTAGAATGAATTTGCCAAGAGAGGGTAAGTGTGTTATGATGCGATAGAATGTGAAGCGCAGTTCTATCTACCTACCCACTCTTGGCGGAATGGGTCTATTGCATCATTGGTAGAGGACTGCGCTTTGCATTTATACAGAGAGGACAACGACGATGAGTAAGTTATTGATTGAGGAATATCCATTAGTAGTTTTGCCAACACTGGCAAAAACTATAGGATTAAACGAAGCCATTGTGTTACAGCAAATGCAATACTGGATAAATATATCAAAGCATGAACACGATGGTAAGAAATGGGTTTATAACTCTTATCCTGAATGGCAAAAGCAATTCCCTTGGTGGTGTGAGAGAACAATAAAATCAATTATACTTAACCTTGAGAAAATGGGAGTAGTAGAATCTGCAAATTATAATACCATGAAAATAGATAGGACGAAATGGTATACAATAAACAAAGATAAACTGGATGAATTGCTGGAAAATGGCATCCCTAATCCGACCATAGGGAACGGGTTGCCCGACGAGAATGAACCCTCTGCCTCACCATTACCAGAGACTACTACAGAGATTACTACAGATTTACAAAGCATCATAACTCCTTCGGAGTTATGTGAGAAAGATAAACTTTCTCAAAATCCTGATACCAAAGAGGAGAAATCCTTAACCACCCGTCTGGAAGAAACCCCACTCCCGCAACCGTTAGAGAATCCTGATTCTGAAACCACTTTGATTAGTCCGCCGATTTTAGAGAACCTGTATTCGCCCGACAAGGCTTGTCCGCCGCCTGCGCCACCCGCCTCTGGCTTCATGGCCCGCGCAGTCAAGCCCGAGTGCGCTGTCCCCGTCAAAGAACCGCCGTTGCATAAGCAATTATTCAGCGCGGTTTCTACGGCCTGTAATTTGTCCGCACATAGCAAGACCAGCGGCAGTATCGGGGCGGCGGCGTCTTACCTGGTCGAATCGAAGTGTGCGCCAGATGACGTGCTAGCCTTTGCGAAGTGGTGGAGAAGCGATGTGTGGCGTTCTGAACACACGCCACTAAAGCCGCATTTGATAATTCAGAATATTGGTGATTGGATTGCGATGGGTAAGCCAGAGAAAGTTACTCCTGCTTCGGCGTTGAAAGCGGCGGAAAGGACAACGGTGATAAGCAAGGCCGCTAATGAGCAAAAAGCGAAGCCATTTACACGGGAATTGTACATGCTGGCGTCGGGTGGGATTGAACCATCGCCAGAGGAAATTGAGCGACTACGCAAAAGAAGGATGTGGTCTGATTAATCAGAGTAAGGGAAAGGGAATAACATGAACAAAAACGTAGATTGTTATGAGAGGATTTGGGGATATATCTCACAGCATCCTGGTTGCACAATGGCACAGATTAAGCAAGGCATAGGCAGTAAAAGCGGCAGTAGTCTTGATTCTACGTTAGCTTGCATGGAAAGTAAGGGGTATTTGCTCACGGAAGATACGCAGGGTAGGCTTTACGCATTCGATGTAAGAGTATGGGATAGGAACAATGTTATGGCGTTGTTGGGTGCATAATGGCACATTGTATAACCTGTAAGGACTATGGCTTTGTGGCATTAGTGCTTAATCCGGGCCAACAAGCCCCGCATGGGTATGAATATTTACAACTAGGCGAAGATAGGGTCATTACCTGTTATCCCTGCCCTGATTGCCACAATGGAATTGTCGTAGGTAGAATGGCGAAGATAGCGGCTGTGCCCGAACCATACAAAGACGCCAGCATTGAAAATCTGAAGCCGATGCCACAGAATGAACAAGTCATAGCATTTCTAAGGACTTGGCTACTTCATTGGACTAGACGTGTTCCTTTCAAGGCACATCAGTTAGCGGTTTTATACGGAAACAATGGCACAGGTAAGACGCATATTCTATGTTTGGCAATCAACGAAGCAATCAAGCGGGGCTATTCTGCGGCGTATGTCTTGATGGCAGACCTGATAGATACGTGGCGCAGGGAAATGAATAACAGCAACTATGACCCTGAAAGAATGAAGGTGTGGAACGAGGTTGATTTACTAGGCATAGACGAAGTGGAAAAGGTCAGTGATACATCGTTTGTCAGGGAAAAGATTGACCTACTACTCGGTCATCGCTATGAATCGAAATGCCTTACAATACTGGCTACGAATCAAGTCGCAGATGAACTTGGCGGATACATCACATCACGGGCTGGTGACAATATCTTTGACATGAACGGGGTAGACATGAGGGCATTTATGCGAGGTGATAATCCAGGCATCTACAGAGGTGGGGAATGATGGGCGATGAAAAGCAACTGCCTTTATTTGCTCCAAACTCAACGGAAATCAAAGAAGTTATTGACGCATCTGTAGAATTGTTAAAGGCGACGAGTTTTGGTGTCTATCCTTGGATAGAAGGTGCGGCAAGAAAGCGAATGGATGCAGCGTTAAAAGCAATTGGTATAGATATTAAAGGAGATAAGAAATGAGCAATGAATGGATTGGCATACTATTAGTTCTATGTATCCCATTAGTGATTTACATTTGTTATACACTTGATGAAAGACAGTGGCATGAGCGGGAAGCTGAGTTTTTGCGTGGACAATTAGATGGGCAGATAGAGAATAGGCGGCGCGATATTTTGCGTCACAAGAACGAAATGCTGGATAAGGACTTGTATTACCTCGGTCAGATTGAGGAATTGCATCGTGAACGCCTATCTATTCTGAAAGATTATAACGAAAGAACACGGGAGTGTCTTGAATTAGGCAAGAAGTACAATGAACTTCTCAAGGAAAAGATTGAACTGCTTAAGCGAGAAAAGAACAATGAACCAAACATCAGGTAGCGCGTTCGAGGATTGGCTTTCTATGACGCATCGCCAATACGAAAAGAATGGCCTTGCATGGATAGAGAAGAACTATGTCCAATCTAGGTTCTTTGCAGGTGATGGACATGCAAAGTTAGTGCCAACGGGTAAGGCTTTGCCTGATTACTCTGGTGTTCTTGCGGGTGGGCGAGGAGTATTTCTTGAGGCCAAGTCCACGGCTAATAAAGAATCACTTAGCCTCCCTCGTGACAGGGAACACCAATATGCTTACTTGCAGCAGGCGCATCGTTATGGCTGCTACGCGTTCTACGTTGTTTATTGGGAAGAACATTGCGAGGTAAGGCTATATGACATAGCCAATCTTCCTAAAGTATTCGGCGTAGAACCATTGAGACGAGAGCAGGGCATTAAGGTTATTCCTGACGGTGGTTTATGCGACTGGCTCTCTGCAATTGTCCCTGTAGATACACAGGAAGCACGTAGGAAGGCCGTAGAGCGAAGTATTAAGGTGCTTAGTACATTTATGTCCCGTAGTCAGGCACAATCGCACCTGCGCGAAATAAGCATTATACTTCAAGAAGAACTGGGGGTGATACTATGATGACCCCCTATCTTCGCCAAGCCATAAACGATATAAACAGAATGGATAGGTCTGTGTTATGGACGTGGGATAGGATGATGGAAATGACAAAATTGGTATGGACTGCGACTGATAAATCCATGCCTAGTCATTTTAAGAGGGCAATAGAGTTGACGAATTTGCAGTCTGTATTACAGATTATGGCATATCAAAGTCTGAATTGATAGGAGATGGTAATGCCTAGTGATAAATGTATCTGGACACTTGTAGAAGAATTTTGCGATGACCATTGGACAACATCATGTGGTGATATTCACCCATTTGAGATTGATGGTAAGGAAACCGCAGAGAATATGCAGTATTGTTGTTATTGCGGGAAGCCAATGGTCAAGATAGTACCGCAAGTAAATTGCGATGATTGTAAATTCGATGGCTGCGAAGGTTGTATTCAAGAAGACCCAGATGACTTCGATTGTTCATTATGCGCGATAGCAGATAAGATGCCTGAATATACATAAAGGAGAAATATGGACATTGAATTTCGTATGCTTTACAGAGACACGGGTACGGGGATGTTCGTTGTACAGATTGGCGCAAAACACGGGGACAGGACTGTGAAAGTAGGCAAGATGACATTATCTGCGGATGAACTCAAGGCATTTAGGGAGCAGATACGAGACACAGGCATTAGCATGGAAGGGGTAATCGAAGATGATTGATGGCAACGAATGAAGAAATCGCAAGGCGTGAAGATGGCCTTTGCCTTGTAAGCCATAAAAAGGGCGATGACGTAAACGAAATCGAACACAGGGGCTCGTATCCAAAGAATAAGCAGGTTGAAGCAGGGATATTCGATGAAACAAACAGGGTGCTATTATCAAGGAAAGTACACGTTGACTTAGGCAGCCCTGTCGTTGGGAAGCAAATGCTTCGCTATCTTCTCTATCTGAAATACGGCGGCAAGTACAAACGCCCTGAATTAACTGAATGGGAACACGACACTATCGTGAAGTATCTGATGTATATTTATGCAGAATGGCCTCGCCCATCATTAAAGGAAAATGTGAAATGACAGATGAACTAATCACCCTGCAAGACGCTGAGTTAGACAACAAAATTGACGTAGCCCTAGAATTGGGCGACATCACAGAACTAACTCAGTTATTACCTGTGCGGCTGGAACGCAACTCCATAGGCGAAGAATATTATATGTTCCAGCAGGCCAGGGACTTGTACTTGATTCACCATTACAACGCGTGGGACACAGAGAATTACCCCACGTTCTCTAAGTGGATTGACATGGATTATTCACAGAGGTCTTACGGAAGGGCATTGCCGACCTGCTTCAATCTTATCTCGCTGTGGCAGTATTATGCTATTGAGCAAGGATGGACGTTGGAGGATATGTGTCGTGCTGGCCGTACAAAACTGGAACGCATGAAAGGCATAGCCATAGCCACAGCCACGGAAGATGGCAAGATAAACGATAAGGTCAAAGACATTCTCATGGATGGCGATATAGGGGCCTTCGATGCTGTTCAGGAATATGCAGAGAGAGAGGCCAAAGAGAAAGGAGAAGAACCGCCTACGATTCCGACTACGCCAGATAATAAGCCACTGTTCAGGCTTTACTCTGATGGCACAGACAGGCCATGTGGCACATTAGAAGCATGGATAACTACAGGGGATGGGCAAAGGTCATCTGTTGAATTAGGTACTTTGCATATCAGTAACATGGACGTGGCTGAGTATATCGCAGTCATCTGCGAAAGAGCGAGAATAGAGATAGTGTAAAGGAGAAACATGACAGAGCGAGTATACCAGGTAACAGTCAGGGTTTATAAGAAGGGCTATACTTATGTTATGGCTGGAAGCAAGGGGAAAGCCCTCGTCAAGGCAATACAGCGAGGAGCAACAGGTATCTTATATGAAGATATACCAGAAGATACTGTAGAGATAGTAGATGTTCAGCCTTATAAGGAGGATGAAAATGTCAAAATGGACTAAGGTAAAAAAGCGTTTGCCTGAAAAAGGAGAGGAAGTTATAGTGAAAAGGATGGGACTTACAAGGTTTATCTTATCGAATGATAATTGTGCATGGGTATGGCGGCCAAACGAAGATGACCCTTGTTGCTATCCCATTCTATTATCTGATGAGTGGCGTCCCGCAGAACAACAGAATAACAATGCAGTATTAGTGAAGGAAGCATTGCAGGACTTGGCGGATGGCAAGACAATTCCGTGGGAAAACATAAGCGAATCATCCAAGAAAGAGAACTGCAATAAGCGGTTTATCAGCGTGAATGATGAATTGCCTACCCTTGGTGTTCTTGTCAAGGTAAGGGGCAAAGGTGAGTTTTCGCTTGTCGGGGAAGGCGGTGAATATGTATGGGCACGTTCTTGGAATGGTAATGATATGGCAGTTTGCCCTTTTTCCACAGAGGATAAATGGCGAAAGTTGCCTATGCCTTGGCCGCTGAAAGAGACGTGGTATAGTGCGGCGATATGCTTGCCGAGAGAAGGCGTGGAAGTAGAAGTTAGGGGAAGGGGAAGATTTGTGTTAGAAATAACTCAACTAAAGAATTTATATTGGTCGGTGAATAAAAATATCACATACTCATCTTATAGAGTGCAGGACACCGACGAATGGCGACCAATTTCACCAAAAGTTTGACATAGCCCAATAAATGTGGTATAATACATACAATGCTGTGTGTGGTATATCTAGGATAATGCGGCACGGTAACAAGGCCACACATAGCCTATCTTGGAAGGAGAATAACAAATGAATGCTAAAGAGTATGCTATGTTAGCTCGTAATAATAGATTAGATGAAGTAATCGAAATCTTTATTAGGCAAATGTTTAGCGAAAATAACAAGGGGGCAGTAATACTTCTCCCTAACCAGAAGAATTTGATGTGTCCAGAAAACAAGGCGTTATTTACTTCTTTTTACTTCACCATAGATGAACAGGAAGGAGTTATTATAAAGTTTAGTAACTTAACTTTTTTCTATAAGGGAGGAGTATTTTATATTGTGATTGTTTGCACTAAATGTGGTGAGTTCACAATAGTTCCAGTTATGTCATGGAATCGTATCGGAGAAATTCTTAATGACCCGAAGCCATGTTATGACCATATTACATATCTTTGCAGGGGGAAGAAAACAAATGAATGCTAAAGAATATGCTGCACTTGAATGGGAAAGAAAGATAAATAGTGACACTGAGGCCAAGCAGAATCATCTACGATATACTGTTGATGAATTTCTGAGGAAGATGTTCTGCGATAAAGGAGAGGCTATCAACGAATTACTTGCCAATAAAAAGGAGGTGATAAGTCCAGAGAATCGGGCGTTGTGTTCGGCGCATTACTCCACAATAGATGACGAGGAAAGAACTGTTGTCCACTTTGGTGATATAGAATTTTGCAAGGCGAAAAAATATGATGGTTTCTCAGTAGTTGTAAAATGCCCTATTTGTGGACAGAGAACTGTAACTTATGAATACAGTACATGGGGAAGCGTTGGCTATGCCTTTGAAGTGCCAGAACCATGCAATGACCATCTACAATATCATTGCAAAAAGGAAAAACGGCAGGTATCTCCTCCAGATGCGTTATATAATCTACTCTATGAAATGGTGCATGACATAATGGGAGAAGCATGACCACATATTTAGTCTGTGGTGCATTTCTTAGCGTCATAGCCTGTATAATCTTTCTAGGCATAGGCTATAACATGGGTGTTAAAGCGGGTTATAAAGTAGCCTGCCTGATGGCATCTATTATGATGACTGTAAGCACAGAAAAGGAGAAGGAAGATGGTAATAGTAGTAAGTAATGACTATGTACGGAACTTCAAGTCGAAGAACAACAAATTGGCGAAGGCAGAGGGGCTTTCCACTTATGCCATGACGGATGGTGGAAGCACCATCGTTAAATTAGAGGTATGGGTTAAGGGAAAAGGCGAACCGTTCTGGCTACCTGTCTCTGGTGTAACTCGCTGCAATCCCCATGATGAATACAATGAACAGCGTGGTATTGATGTGGCTCTGGGGAAGGCATTGAAGGAGTTTAAGCAGAAGGCTGAGTTTCTTGGCGTTAAAGTGGTGAAGAAAGAGGATAATAATGGGACTAAAAACTGATAAGTTAAAGGCTGGCTGTATCACCACGATGTTATATTACATCATGTGTGATGACGAATTGTGCAGAGAATGGGCTGGATATGGGAATACAATTGAAGAAGCAATAGCAACAGCAAAGGAAGTTGGTTTTGTTCAGCAACCAGATAAGCGTTGGCTATGCCCGATGTGCAATGATAAGAATACGGAGGTGCAACCATGACTGAGCACATCACCGAGAAGCAGTTGGCGGAGTTGGAAGATGCACGGAAGAAGGCGACACTTTGTAACATAATTCCGCAGTTTATGATGGGTTTTGGACACACTCAATTTATAGCCCTGTGTTCTTGTCCACTGGCCCAAGAACCAGACCTTGATAATATATCTACTTATCCGACAACTGACATAAACTTTAAGTACGTAGAATTGCTATTTTCTCTCGACAGTGCCCTGCTATCCGAAGTGCGGCGGCTGCGGGAGGAGAACAAAGAACAACATGAAACCATAATGGCATTAAGTCATTATGTACAACACTAGCACGTAGAGATACTATCGTGACGCAAAGTGTTCGAGGGTAACATGGCAAAGAAAAGTGTAATGAAAACGACAATAGATACGCAGCGCAATATTATCGAAGTACTGCGCGCTGAGAACGAACGGCTAAGGGATATTCTCAAGCGCAATGGCATTAACGTGGATACGAAGTTGCCAGATTGGATGGGCCAGAAACCGCTAGTCTATACCAAGAAGAGAGAACCAAATGACCCAATTGCGATATGGGGAATTTTATGAGGTGGGGGAATGAACGCAACTGAGCATCTGAAGGCGGTGATAGTAGGCGGTGCATGGATTGGACACGATAGCAAGGGAGAGTTCTGTCAATCTTGTAGGCATTATTTGCCCAGCATCCCCGTTATGTGGGGAGAGTTGAATGCTGATGAACTAAAAGACCCGCATGGCAAATTCGATAATGGCGATGACTACGAAATCAGCAACGCCATCAAGTTTCTACAGGGACAGGGGGAGTTGTGAAACAAGAAATAGTTGATGAAATAATTCACACCGGAACAATTGTTGTCTTTGCCTTTTGCGAACAGGATTCCTATAACATAGATAGTATATGCAGAGTATTACATGATTATGAGGAATATGCAACGTATCGCCAATATTCTCTTGAGACAAAACGTGGTGGAAGTGGATATGTAGATTGGCTCATTAAGAAAGGGTTAGTAGAAAGAGTAGAATATAGGGAGTGGGATTTATGATAACACGTGAGGAACTAGTGGAGAAGGGGTGGACGGAAATAATACCTATCGCGTATGTATTGCCTGTTAAAGAGGGGGTAGAGATTGGAATAAAGTTCGCGCAGAATGGATATGTTGAATATATAAACTTAATAAATCATAAACCAACGGCGATTCCATTGCCACCATATTCCTCTCTTGCCGACCTCGAATCTCTCGTCGCCCTGCTCACCGGCAAGGAGCAGGTGTGCGAGTGGCAGGTAAGCAAGTGTGATGGGGGTTTGCGCTATGATACACAGTGTGGAGATGTAATGATAGTGGCCGGAACAGTGAAGGATGCAGAACTTGCTTTCTGTTCATGTTGCGGCAAGCGCATAGTAGAAAAGGAGTGAGATGGAGTTAAAAACACCTGATGAATGGTTGCAAATGGATGAGTTTAAGGATACTACCATTTTAGACCCCGATGGATGGGATAGAAGTAACTTCACGGAGAGTTGGAATGAGAAGATTACATTAGTACAATTCAGAACTAGGTTATATCAATCTACGGTAATGTGCAAGCGCGTTGTGGTAAAGGAGTGAGATGCCAAAGAAACTAACGCCAATGCAGAAAGCGGTACTGGAAATAATGCAGGGCAAGAATAGTATGAGAGACGGAGAATGGTTTTGCGCCTGTGATTTACAATGTTCTATAGCTACCTTAAGGTCTTTATATAGAAATGGATACCTTGAAATAGATAGTCAACCTAACGCTATGTTTTCGCCGCGTGTCAGAATCATGTTTCGCTTGAAATCAAAGAAGGAATAACATGAAAAAACTTATTGTACTCATATTGCTTCTAGCCTTGCTTCCAGCCTGTCAAGTCTCTGCTGTGTCATATTCTATAGAAGGTTGGGTGTTCATTGACACCAACCTGAATGGAGTACGAGAAACATGGAAGGGTGAGACTGGTGTGTTGGACAATGTTCTCATTACACTGTCCAATGGTGCGACAAAACGCACTTCTGGTGGATGGTATGGATTCAATGTCCAGCAAGGTAATTACATTGTAAGCATTGCAATGCCAGGGGGCTATGACTTGACTTCCAGCCAAAGCATAGTAGTAACTTGCACTGGGCGAATGATAGATAGGAAC
>Ga0265297_10006836_pt1 | contig 16229 bp, 15 predicted proteins | sample Munlanlwell13791_FD_192502 | JGI IMG/M metagenome (GOLD analysis project Ga0265297, IMG submission 192502) | Leachate microbial communities from a municipal landfill in Southern Ontario, Canada - Leachate well 137-91 | ecosystem: Engineered > Solid waste > Landfill > Unclassified | place... | reverse complement strand
TGTAGTTATCCAGAAATTGTGGGGGACGCTGGACTGATGGTTGATCCATACAAAGTCTCCTCGGTTAGAGAAGGCCTTGAGAAGATTTTGAATATGACTGAAAAACAGTATAATGATCTGGTGGCTAAGGGAATTTCCCAGACAGAAAAGTTTTCTTGGGAAGATACTTCTCTTAAGACTCTCAAATTATTGGAAGAACAATTATGAAAAGCATATTTAAAGACAAAGACGGTCGGGTGCTCGGATGGGGGGAAGCAATCAAGAAAATCTTCAACAGATTCTATAATTATTTTCTTGATTTTGAACTGATGTTCCTCAGGTGGGTGGGTCACGTTCCGTTTCATTTTTTCAGAAATTTCTTTTATCAAGTGGCTGGAATAAAGATGGGTAAGGGATCAAGAATCCATATGTGGGCTAGTTTTTTCCAACCAAAAAACATCTCCATTGGCAAGGGAACAATTGTTGGAGATCATGTCTTCTTGGATGGAAGAAAAAAACTTTCGATAGGAGAAAATTGTGATATCGCCTCCCAAGTTATGATTTATAACTCGGAGCACGATCTTGAGAGCGACACTTTTAAAGCTAGAGAGGAATCTGTGGAGATAGGTGACTATGTTTTTATTGGGCCAAGAGTAATTATTTTGCCCGGGGTTAAGATTGGTAAGGGGGCGGTTGTCGCAGCCGGGGCGGTTGTTGCGCGTAACGTTGAGGAATTTATGATGGTTGGAGGTGTGCCTGCAAAGCCTATTGGCGAAAGGAAAAATAAAAACCCAAACTATAAACTCGGACGCGCCAGACTTTTTCAGTAGTCAGGAATGAAACACCTAAAAAATTCTCTTTTTTTAATATTTGTTTTTTTACTTCTTGCATATATGATTTGGCCTTTTGGTTCGAAATCAATATCAGACTTCCCTGCTCTCCCCCAGTCGGCGAAATCTACCCTTTCGGGAGATACGGTTCAACTTCCGAATTTGGTGGCCTATTTTTCAAATAATTATAGAAAGTATGTTATTGCCTATTACAAATTGTCTTATCAGGGTCAAACAAAGCTACCCTTTTCGCCTTTGAGGCTTAACTACCCTCCGGAAGATGCTTATATCTACATCAAGGACCAGACCCAAAGTACCTACCTTGAAGAGATTACTTATCCCTTAAGAGACTCGCTTTTTATTAACGGTTTGGAGCCTTTTGACGAAGCTACAAAAGAGGAGAGGTATGCAGGGGCCACCAAGTTCATGGAATCTGGTCAGCCATGGGAGACTAAGGTGATCATGAGGTACTATCCTTCAGATTGCTTCTCGAGGGTGGTTGTTTGGTTTACTATAGTGGTTGCACTTTATCTAGTTTCAAAGCTTTTTTCCAAAACATTCAAACATGGTTGATCTAACGATAATACTTCTAAATTACAACACTTCAGATCTCACTCAGGAGTGTCTGGCTTCAATTTATAAATATCAACCTAAGTGTTCATTTGAGGTGATGGTAGTGGATAACGCCTCATCGGATGACTCAGTTAAGGAAATTAAGAGCAATTTCCCGAAAGTGAGATTAGTTTCAAACGACAAAAACCTCGGTTTTTCAAAAGGCAACAACGTTGGTATCAAAAAGGTCTATAAGAACTCGAAATATTGCCTACTTCTTAATTCAGATACGACGGTGCTGTCGGGATCGCTTACAAATCTATATGGTCATGCTGAAAAGGAAGGGTGTGATATCTGTTCCTGCAAGCTTGTTAATAAAAGTGGACGGTTTCAAGCTAACGGTGGAGCCCTCCCCACTTTTCTGCACCTTTTTGTCTGGATCTCGGGATTGGATGATATTTTTGGGAAGTATATGCCTGTAGTCCCATACCAAGGGAAAAACCTGGATCATTTTAGCGGGGGAAAAGTGGGTTGGGTGTCAGGTACTGCAATGATGATAAAATCCAAAGTATTTGATCAAATTGGTTTTTTGGATGAAAAGATATTCATGTACGGAGAGGACGCAGAGTTTTGTTTAAGAGCAAAAAGATCAAACCTTTCAGTTTGCTGGACGAAGGAGGCTGAAATTGTTCACCTTGGCGGCGGAAGTCTTACCACACCCAAATATAATCAGTGGCTGGGAGAGTTTAGAGGACTTATTTATATTTACAATAAATATTACGGTGCTTTTGCTGCAAGTTTACTTAGAATTCTTATTAACTTCTTCGTCTTGTTAAGGATAATTGCCTTTGGGCTTTTGGGTAAGTTTAGTTATGCTAAAACATATGCGCAAATTATTTTCAAAATCTGAAAACGTAACCTATTATTTATTGATCCTGACCTTAATATTCGTGCCCCTTTATATGAAGTTTCCTTTGCTGGGAATTAGTAAGACCTTTGTTTCTATCAGGCTTGAGGATGTTTTGATTCTGGCAACGTTTTTAAGCTGGCTTGTTTCACTAGCCTTTAAGAAAAAAATACTCTCGCTATTTAAATCCGATATATTTTTTGGCCTTTTTGTCTTTTTTCTGATCGGCGCTTTCTCCTCGGTGTCTGCCTATTGGTTAACGAAGACGGTTTATCTAAACTTGGCTATTTTGCACCTTCTAAGAAGGTTCGAACTAATGATTCTTATGCCAGTGGCCTATACAGTAATTAAGGGTCTTGGAAACCGCAAGAAGATAATTGCCCTTCTTCTGATGGTGGCCTTTATCGTTAACCTCTACGCTGTTGGCCAAAGGTGGTTTAGTTTCCCTGCGGTTTCAACTACTAATTCAGAATTATCTAAAGGAAAGGTGTATTTCTTAACAGCCGAAGATCGAATAAGTTCGACATTTGCTGGGCATTACGATTTGGCCATATTTGAAATGATGATAGTCTGCATAAGTGTTCCCTTGGTTATCTACCTCGTAAAGAAGAAAGATATATTTGGATCGATCTTTGTTGCCACAAACAGTGTATTTTCATTTGTTGTTCTTATTTTAACGGCTGCGAGATTTTCATTCCTAGCTGTATTTGTGGGGGTAACCGTAGGGTTTTTGTTGATTGGAAGAAAGAGATATCTACTAGCTCTGGTTCTGCTTTTTGCGGCGATGATGCTTTACCCCTCGCAGCTGAGAGATAGGATAGTCTCGACGGTTAAAGTTAACCTTTTAGGGAGTTTTTCTTCCTTTACTGCTACCACCGAGCAACAGGAAAGAAGGGGCCTTCTAAATATTCCAACCCTTCCCGCTGGGGAAGAAGAAAATAAGGTTGAGGGTGGAATTCCAGATATTGTTCCGGGTGAGCCTACAGAGTCAGTCGATTTGGGGGTTTATCGTTCGCTTTCTATAAGACTGAATATTGAATGGCCGAGGGCTTTGAGAGCCTTTTATAAGAATCCCTTTTATGGGACCGGGTATTCGTCTTTGGGTTTGGCCACGGATAATGATTTTTTACGTATGCTGGGAGAGGTTGGTTTATTTGGGACTGCTTCCTTTTTGTTGCTACTTACGATGATAATAAAAAAATTATGGTACAGGTTTAGGAATTCTTCCGGGTTTGATAAATACTTAATGGTAGGGATTCTGTCGATGTTAGTAGCCTTTTTGGCCAACGCTATCTTTATTGATGTTTTTGAAGCCTCCAAGACAGCAGCGATATTTTGGATAATAATTGGAGTTGGAATATCGGTTAGTAGAAAGATAGCAATGAAAGGAGTCACAAAATAGTGAAGAATATTTTAAAACAGCCAACTGTCTATTTGTTTCTAATACTAATCTTCGGATTTCTGGTCAGGCTTTATAAGATTAATACCCCGCTTGCGGATTGGCACTCTTGGAGGCAGGTAGACACCGCCTCGGTATCCAGAAACTATGTAAATAATGGGATAAATATTCTTTTCCCGACTTACCATGATGTTTCTAGCATCCAAAGCGGATACTTTAATCCTCATGGCTACCGTTTTGTGGAGTTTCCCATTTACAACGTTCTTCATGCACTCCTGGCTAAAAACTTCCCCGTATGGTCCCTTGAGGTTTGGGGAAGGCTTGTTTCGATCGTTTGCTCTGTAGTTTCAATGGTAATGATTTATGTTCTAGGCAATAAATATATAGGCAAGTGGGGAGGGGTACTAGCTGCATTTTTCTTTGCCTTTATTCCATACAACATCTTTTTCTCACGGGTCATTCTTCCTGAACCCATGGCTACAATGTTTGGTCTTATGGCTTTGGTTGCCTTTGTTTTCTATGTCGAGCGGGGCAAGGCGGGTTTGCTTTATCTCTCGGGTTTAACCTTTGCCTTGGCGATTTTGGTCAAACCTTTTATTGCCTTTTACGGCATTGTTATGATTTACCTGCTGCTTGATAAATATAGACCTCGGGAGATTTTAACTAACAGTAAACTGCTAATTAATCTGTTCATATTTGTTGATATTGTGCTTGTACCTCTCTTAGCCTGGAGAGCATGGATAGGGCAATTTCCTGCGGGTATTCCTTTTTCGAAATGGATGTTTAATGGGGATGGTATTCGCTTCCGCCCAGCTTTCTGGAGGTGGATTTTTGTGGAGAGATTAGGGAAGATGATCTTAGCTGTCTGGGGGTTGCCACTTTTTGTCGTTGGTGCCAGTTGGATAGGGAAAAAGAAATACTTCATTCAAGCTTTTCTTTTCAGCATGCTTGCCTATGTGTCCATCGTGGCCACGGCCAACGTAAGGCATGATTATTACCAGGTGTTCTTAGTTCCGGCGGTGTCTTTAGCCTGTGCTGCGGGAGTAGTTTATTTACTTAAGGCCGAGGGGTTAAGTAGGCTTATGTCAAAAATTATGGTTGTACTTTCAGTTCTTCTTATGGTGGGGATAGGATTCTATCAAATAAAGGATAACTACAACATTAACCACCCGGAAATTATTGCTGCGGGGGTAGAGGTGGATAAGATTGTTCCCAAAGATGCTTGGGTAGTAGCCCCATATAATGGGGATACTGCCTTTTTATACCAAACCAAACGCTGGGGTTGGCCGGCAGTCGATACTGATTTTGGGACTCTTATAACAAGAGGGGCTGACTATTATGTTTCAGTTAATCTTGGAGACTCGGATACGAAATTTGTAAGAGAACACTTTAAAGTTTTGGAGGAAAACCACCAATTTATGATTGCTGACTTGCATCAGATAGTAGTACCCTTAGAAACCAAATAACATGAAGATTTTGATGCTTACTCCTTATCTACCATACCCTCCATCCGAGGGAGGCCAAGTGCGTTCTTATAAACTTATTAAACTTCTTTCCAAGAAACACGATATAACTCTGGTTAGTTTTTCTCGTCAACATAATACTCAAGAACAAGTTGATCATATGAAACAGTTTTGTAGGAAAGTGATTGTTATTCAAAGAGGAAAAGCCTGGACGCTTCCTAATATTTTGAGAACGGGATTTTCTGTGTATCCGTTCTTGGTGTCAATATACTATTCTCCAAAAATTAAAGAAATTCTTCGTTTGGAATTGGAAAACGGCGACTATGACTTAATTCATGCGGAAATGTCTTACACACTTCCATATCTTCCAAAAGAGCACAACCTTCCGATTATATTAGTTGAGCAGACAATCATGTCGCGAATATTTTTGCACCAGGCAAAAACTGACAAGCGTTTGTGGTTCAGGCCCTTTATGAGATTTGATATCGAAAAGATGCGTTATTTGGAGAAGTATTACTGGAAAAAAGTAGATAGAGTGGTAACTGTGTCAGAAGAAGACGCCGAGGTGGTGAAAAAAGTTATTCCAGGGCTTAGGGTGGATGTGGTTCCTAACGGAGTAGGTGAGGATGTTAGCAATCTTCCAAAAGACCTCCATTACAATTGCGATATTCTATACATGGGCAATTATAAGTGGATTCAGAATTGGGAAGCAGCTGAGCTTTTGGCTAAAGAGGTTTTTCCGTTGATAAAGGAAAAGATTCCTAACGCTCGTCTTATCCTTGCCGGCCAATCGACCACTGCAGGGGTAAGGGCACTAAAAAGTGATAGTTTGGGAATAAGTATACTTGAGCTAAAAGATGATGACTTCCCAGGGGTTGTTAAGGCCTATCTTCATGCTGGCCTTTTTGTTGCCCCCATGTACGCTCCTGGTGGAACCAGGCTGAAAATACTGGCAGCCATGGCTGCTATGGTACCTGTAGTGACGACAACAATTGGGGCTGAGGGTTATGGTGCAAAAAATAACGAATCCATCCTTCTTGGGAACTCCTCTGCACAGCTAGCCAATATGGCGGTAAAAGTTCTGAAGGATAAAAAGCTTTATCGAAAAGTTGCTGTTAATGCTCGGGATCTTGTAGACAAAAGATTCTCCTGGGAACCCATTGCACGAAAATTGGAGACTATTTATGAAGAAATCGTCAAACAAAAATCCTGAATTATCAATAGTTATACTAAGTTATAATACCAAAGATCTTCTTAAAGATTGTTTGGAGTCTGTTTTTGCCCTGAGAAAAGAAGTATCTTTTGAAGTTATTGTAGTTGATAACGCTTCATGCGATGGGTCCTCTGAGATGGTTAAGAAAGAGTTCCCTGAAGTGGAGCTCATCCAAAACACCCAGAATTTGGGATTTGCTGCTGCCAATAATAAAGCAAAGGGGCTTTGTGTGGGGAAATATGTATTGTTTCTCAATTCGGATACGACTCTCCCTTCAGGAACATTTAAGTCGTCAATTGATTACATGGAGCAGCATGAAGGAGTAGGGGTAATTACCTGTAAGATGAAACTACCTGGCGGTAGTTTGGATAAAGATTCCAGGCGTTCCTTTCCCACTCCTTGGGTATCTTTTACACATTTAGTCCTACATCTTGATAAGCTTCTTCCTCAATCCAAACTTTTTGCTAAGTATTGGTATGGATATATATCCCCAGATACTACCCATGAAATTGATGTTGCTCAGGGTGCTTACTTCTTGACCAGAAAGAGAGTTTTGGATGAAGTTGGTTGGTTTGATGAGGATTATTTTTTGGATGGGGAAGACATTGATCTTTGCTGGAGAATAAAAGACGCGGGTTGGAAAATTATCTATCTGCCCGAAGTATGGATAACTCACATCAAGGGGGCCTCAAAAGGTAAGAAGAAGGCTCAAGGTGTTTCAGTGTCTCTTAAGGATAAATTGAAATTTAGAACTGCGGGAGTTACCTCAATGGAGATTTTCTATAAGAAAAGGCTGTGGGATAGATACCCCCTGGCACTAAACTTACTAGTTATTAAGGGAATATGGCTTGTAAAGGGCGTAAGGGTTGTTAAAACTATTGTAACTTCATGAAAATCGTCATTGATGCTCGGCTTTATGGTTTAGAGAACGCTGGCCTGGGGAGGTATGTTATGAATTTGGTTGACGAACTTAAGAAACATGATGGAAAAAATCACTATACTGTTCTTTTAAGAGAAAAATACTTTAATGAACTGTCTTTTCCTGGAAACTGGAAGAAAGTTTTAGCTGAATATCGGCATTACAGCTTAGGTGAACAACTGGTTCTTCCTTTGATTCTCTATAAAGAGAAGCCTGATCTGGTTCACTTTCCCCATTTTAATGTTCCTCTTTTGTACTTTGGACAATTCGTGGTGACAATACACGATCTTCTAATGCATAAATTTACCAAGAACGAAACAACGACTCTACCTTTTCCTTTATTGTTCTTTAAAAGGGTAGGTTATAAGTTGTCTTTCTCTAAGGCAGTTCGTTCCTCCAGGGCGATTGTTACACCATCCAAAGCAGTGAAGGATGATATTGTTACGGAGTACGGAGTATCGGGAAGCAAGATATATGTAACCTATGAAGGCGTGGATAAGAAATTTACGCAATATAGTAAACAAGAAAGAAAAGTACTCGATAAGTACGATATAGATGGTAATTACATAATATACGCAGGAAATGCCTATCCCCACAAAAACCTGTCGTCTGCTGTTAAGGCTATAGTTAATTTTAACAAAGGTGCCGAAAAGAAATTAGACTTCGTGATAACCACTTCCAGGGGGGTGTTTCTGGATAGGCTGAAAAAAGTGATCAGTGGTTTAGGTGCACAAGAGTTCGTGAAAGTTGTCGGTTTTGTCCCTGATGAGGACTTGGGAGTTCTTTATAACAACTCTTTGGCTTTTATCTATCCATCGTTTTCTGAAGGGTTTGGTTTGCAAGGTCTGGAAGTAATGGATTCAGGTTCATTGCTTTTAGCGTCAGACATTCCAGTTTTTCGTGAGATATACGATGATATTCCGATATATTTTGACCCAAAGAATGTGGACTCCATCGTAGAGGCAATAGGGAAGGCTGTCGAGATGAATCAGGAGAAACGTAAACAGATAATTAAGCATTCTCAAAGCTTCGTAGCGAAATACTCCTGGCAAAAAATGGCCAGAGAGACCCTTACGGTGTACGAATCTTCAGTCTCATCTTCTTGATATATAATATGCCCATGAAGGTAGCTTTAGTTTACGATCGGGTGGTCAAGTGGGGTGGTGCAGAGAGGGTGCTTTTGGTTCTTCATGAGATGTTTCCCAATGCTCCACTTTACACTGCAGTTTACAATCCAGGGAAAGCTCCTTGGGCAAAAGTTTTTCCTAAAGTAATTCCTACCTATTTACAGAAGATTTCATTATTCCGAAGTTTCCATGAACTGCTTGCCCCTTTTGTTCCCATGGCTTTTGAAACCTTTGATTTTTCTGGTTACGATCTGGTCATTTCTGTTACTTCCGAGGCAGGGAAGGGGATAATTACTAAACCGCCCACCAAACACATATGCTATTGTCTGACCCCAACTAGATATTTGTGGAGCGCCAGAAGGTTTTATAGCAAAGACCCTCAAAAACCATTTAACCTAATCCCCTTCTATTCCTCCCTTTCTAAACCCCTTCTTTCTTATACTAGAAGTTGGGATCAGGTTGCCTCAGCAAGACCTGACGAAATAGTCGCTATATCCACAGCCGTTCGAAAAAGAATAAAAAAATACTACTATCGTGATTCGCAGGTAATATATCCTCCGGTTGATACACAGATATTTAAGAAGGCGAGCGGAAAGTTATCCAGGTGGACTAACCGATCAGGATATTTTTTAGTTGTCTCAAGATTAGTTCCTTACAAGAAGACAGATCTTGTGATTAGGGCCTTTAACTTACTGGGTTTGCCGCTAGTGATAGTTGGAACTGGGAGTCAAGAGAGGTTTCTTAAAAGGATTGCTAAATCTAATATTAAATTCACAGGTTTTGTGAATGACACGAGGTTGGTTGAAATATATAAGGGAGCAAGGGCGCTAATCTATCCACAGGTTGAAGATTTTGGAATGACCTCGGTGGAAGCACAGGCACTGGGGGTCCCGGTAATTGCTTTAAAAAAGGGAGGGGCTGAGGACACTGTAATTGACGGCAAAACAGGAATATTTTTTGGCAAACAGACGGTTGACTCTTTAGTTGACGCCGTGAAAAGATTTGATAGAATGAAGTTTAAGACACAGAATTTGGTTGATAACGCAGAGAATTTTTCTAAAAGTAAATTTAAGGAAAATTTGTCTTACTTAATAAACAATGCCTGAAAATTATAAGGATCACCTGTTCGCCCTTATCTTTTGTGGTGGTGGCGGTACGAGGTTGTGGCCCTACTCCAGGGAAAAAAGGCCGAAACAATTTTTGACACTTGGTGGGACAAAAACCCTTATTCGCAAAACCCTTGACCGTGTACTTCCGATTATCCCCAAAGACAGAATTTATATAATCACCCTACCTGATTATACCGATGAAGTTAGACAAGAAATCCCCGAAATTCCCTCAAGACAAGTTATTGCTGAACCTGCTAGAAGGGACACTCTTCTCGCGGCAGGCTATGGGGCGGTAGTTATCAAAAAAAAGGATCCTCAAGCAATAATTTGCAATCTTTGGTCTGACCAGGTGATTACAGGGGTAGAAGAGTATAGGGAGGCATTGCTTGCCGGCGCACAGACTGCCTGGAAAGAGGATTCACTCGTAACGACAGGGGTTAAGGCTAAATATGCCCACCCGGGTTTGGAATACGTAAGAAAAGGAGAAGTATACGGTGATATTAATGGGACACGCGTTTATCAGGTAGACGATTTTATCGAGCGTCCCGAACGTTCCGGCAAGGATGTTAACAAGCTATTTGAAGATAAAAGAGCACTTTGGCACATTGGTTTGTGGACATGGAAAGCCGAGACGTTTTTGAACGCAGTTAACAAATACTCGCCACAAACAGGCAATACTCTGGATGCCATTTCTAAATGCTTAGGAAAATTCTGGCTTCGTAACAGAATAGCGGTTGAGTATCAGAAATCCCCTAAGGTTCAAATTGACATGGTGATTTCTAAGGAGGAAAAAACCATGTTTGTGGTGGAAGGAAGGTACGAGTGGTTAGATGTCGGTGATTTTAATGTTTTTTGGATGATGAAAGATAAAGATGAGAATAATAATGTTTCTATTCTTTCTGGAGGATCAGAGTGGGTAGATGTCGATTCAAAGGATTCCTTTGTGCTTTCCGATGGCAAGAAACAGGTGGCAACGTTTGGTTTAAAGGATTCTATCGTTGTAGTGATGGATGATATCGTGTTAGTGGGTGATAGGAATCAGTCTCAAAAAGTTAAGCAAATAGTAAACGAGCTAAAAGACAAAAAGAAGAACGAGTATTTGTAGTTGGTGATATTTTTTATGTTATAATCCTGCCCTGTATGCTGTACGAGATAGCTAAAAGAACTATTGATATTGTCGGAGGCACTCTCCTTCTTGTTGTTTTCTCCCCGGTTATGCTTGTTACGGCCATTCTTATTAAGGTGACTTCCCCTGGCCCTATTCTTGTTGAGAAGACCAATTCCCATATGAAGCGGGTGGGTAAAAACGGGAAGATTTTTAGGCTTTATAAGTTCAGGTCAATGATGGTTAAGGCTGACAAACTCCTCGAAACTGACCCCAGATTTAGAAAAGCCCACATTGAAAGACACACCAAAGGTAACTTCAAAATAATGAATGACCCAAGAACTACCAAGATAGGCAAATTCATAAGAAAATACTCAATTGACGAGACGCCTCAGTTTGTTAACGTTTTAAAAGGAGACATGAGCATAGTTGGTCCACGGCCCTATCTTCCCGATGAATTAGAAGAACAAACTGCCAAATTTCCTGGGACTGATGGTTATGTGCGGGAGATGCATAAAGTAAAACCTGGGATAACCGGTTATTGGCAAGTTTCTGGAAGAAGCGACGTCAAGTTTGATAAGAGAATTGTCATGGATGCTTATTATGCCAGGAAGAGGTCCTTATGGCTTGATTTTCTAATCCTTCTCAAAACGCCCATAGCTATGCTTACCGGACGTGGGGCGGTTTAGTTTTCCCCTTTGATATTTAACCTCTAGATCCTTTATTATGAATAATGTGTAGGTAGCACAAACGGTATGGATAACTCATTTATTCCGCAAATCAAACCTTTGGAGAAGGATCCTAAGCCTGAATTTCAAAATGTTCAGAACGATCCTGTACAGACTGTGGTTCCTGGTGACGCGGAGATGTCCCCTAAAAAATCAACCCTGATACCAAACATTTTGGGACGAAGAAAGATTTCTCCTCAACAGGATTTTGGTGGAATTAAAAAGCCAGTTAATCCTAAGAAAAAGAAGATAATCCTGTCGGTTGTTGCCTTTCTTGTAGTTTTTGTGATCGTTAACTCCCTCATGTTTTTGAACCTCTATATTAAAGGAAAGGCCCTTTTGGCTAGTGCCAAAAGTCTTAAAGCTGCAGTTTCGTCTCAAGATTTAAATAACGTTCAGAAAGAAATTGGAAATACTAAATCCTCATTTTCTAAGTTTAAAAGCTCATATAAATTGGTTTCCTGGATGAGGATAATTCCTTTTTTTGGGTCATATGTTAGTGACGGAACTCACCTTCTGAACGCAGGTACTTACGGTTTTGAGATAGGTGAGGTATTGGTGGAGACGGTTAAACCCTACGCCGATCTTATTGGTTTTTCTGGAGGTACAGGGGCAGAAAGTGGAGAGAAAACAGCGGCAGATAGAATCGATTTTATAGTTAAAGCCATTCCTGATATTTTGCCTAAGATAGATGAGATTGCCGCCAAAAGTGAACTGGTAAAAAAAGAACTGGATAACATAAACCCTGAGAGGTACCCGGTAAAGTTGGCAGGGAAAGAAGTAAGAGCTAATCTGGAGACAGCTCTTAATCTGGTTGATGAGGGAACAGAGTTGGTAACTACCGGCAAACCGCTTCTCGCTCAAGCCCCCGAACTTCTTGGTCTAAATTCAACCAAGACATACCTGGTTATTTTTCAGAACGACAAGGAGTTGCGGCCCACCGGAGGATTTATCACTGCCTATTCAATAATGAATGTTGATAAGGCTAAGTTTAGTCCCGTAGATTCAAGCGATATCTACAGCCTGGATGCTAAATACAAGCCCTCAGTGGAGGCACCCCAGCCGGTTATTGATTATTTAAAAGGTCCTTATGTACTTACGAATAATCTTTATCTAAGGGATATGAACTGGTCACCCGATTTCGGTGAATCAATGAAGCTTTTTACCACGGAAGTGGAAAAAGTGGGAATTAAAGGGGTTGATGGGGTAATTGCTGTAGATACCCAGCTTCTGGTAAATATTCTTAACGTCATAGGACCGGTTGGAGTGTCTGGATTCGGCAATTACAGTACTGAAATAATTTCAGAGTGTAATTGTCCACAAGTAATTTACGAACTTGAAAGTTTTGCTGATGTTGAAGGACCCATCGTTTGGGACCCTGCAGGAACTGGAAAGATAATCTATGCTCCCGCAAATTCTGACAATCGCAAGAAGATTATCGGACCCCTGATGAATGCCATTCTTTCCAATGCTTTTGGTCAACCGAAAGAGAAGCTTCCCAATCTGGTCGAAGCCGGTTTTAAATCCCTCCTTGAGAAGCATGTACTTTTTTACCTGTTTGATGGAGAAGGGCAAAGCGCTGTTGAGGATTTTGGAATTGCCGGCAAAATAAAGGATTATGATGGGGATTACCTACATATCAATGATGCTAATCTTGGCGGAAGAAAGTCTAATCTCTACGCCACTCAGGAAATTGATCAAGAGATAAGTGTTCTTAAAGATGGGTCGGTCGAAAAAACTTTAACTATTACTTACAATAATCCCGAGAAGCAGGACGGTTGGCTAAATAGCGTTCTTCCTAACTGGGTAAGAATTTACGTACCCAAAGGGAGTACTCTTATTTCGATTGACGGGTTGGAAGACAAGAGTGACCCTTATGAGGAATTTGGAAAAACTGTCTTTGCGGGCTATTTTGAGTTAAGGCCGCAGGGAGTGTCGAAAGTTGTGGTTAAGTACAAACTTCCTTTTAAAGTTACCAAAGAGTATAAGCTTCTTATTCAGAAACAACCGGGCAAAGACGCTCCTCTATATATAACCAGACTAGGTAAGAATGAACAGGAATTAAACCTTTCCACAGACCAGGAAATAAAGATAAAGATTTAACTCCACTTAGGTATTTTTTAGATTTAATGTAGAATTGGTCCATGAAACCCAGGCAGTATTCTTCAGAAGGGATTGTTCTTGCAAAAATTAATTATTCAGAGGCCGATAGAATTGTAGTTATTTTTTCTAAAGACCATGGGAAGCTTCCCTTTATCGCCAAAAGTGTGCGAAAGATAAAAAGTAGGAAACGGGGAGTACTGGAGGTTTTTAATAGGATTACTTTTTCTGCCATTAGAGGCAAGGGCATGGATTATATTGAAGAAGTGGAGATCGTTAATTCCTTTCCAAAAATAAGACAGAGTCTTAAAAAAATTTCCCTGGCCTATTATTTTGTAGAGATAGCCGGACGGGCCATTCATGAAGGCGAAGCAAATTTAAATTTATACGAAGTTATTATTACCTACCTTGAGAAGCTAGAATCGACAACAAGACTAAAGGAACTTAAAGCGGCTTACTTATATGAAGTATTGGTGGTTTTGGGTTTTTGGCCTAGAGGTAAAAAACTATCAAACCCGGAAGAATACATTGAAAGTGTTTTGGAAAGAAGAATCTTTTCGGAAAGAGTGGGAAAAAGAATTTTTGAAAAGTCTTTTGATTAATATTCGTTTTTCGAAGTATAATACTTTGTATGGAATTGATGGACAAAATAACCTCTCTAGCTAAAAGAAGGGGTTTTATTTTTCAGGGGAGTGAAATCTACGGAGGCTACCAGGGCTTTTGGGATTATGGTCCCTTGGGAACTGAGCTTAAAAGGAATGTTAAGGCCCAGTGGTGGAAGTGGGCAGTTTATGACCGTGACGACGTTGTTGGTCTTGATGCAGCCATTATTATGAACCCCGAGGTTTGGAAAGCTTCAGGACACTTAGACTCATTCACCGATCCTTTAGTTGAGTGTAAGCTTTGCCACAAAAGAATAAGAGCTGATCAGGAAGATAAAATTTCGGAGCATGAGAAAGGTCATGATAAGAAAGTTGAATGGAGTGAACCTAAAACTTTTAATCTTCTGACCGAAGTACTTCTCGGAACTACCGAACCAAAGGAAAAAGCCTACCTTAGGGGAGAGATTACTCAGGGGGTGTTTGTTAACTTTAAGAACGTGGTTGACTCAACCAGAGTAAAAATCCCTTTTGGGGTGGCCCAGATTGGAAAAGCTTTTAGGAATGAGATAACTCCAGGGAACTTAACCTTCCGCTCGCGAGAGTTTGAGGCAATGGAACTTGAATACTTTGTGAAACCTGACGAGAAGGAATCCCAGAAAACTTTTGAATACTGGAAAAAAGAAAGAATGGATTGGCATATCAGTCTTGGGCTTAATAGAGACAAGTTGAGGTTTCGGGACCACGAACCGGAGAAAAGGGCACATTATGCGAGATTTGCAACCGATATTGAATATGAAGCGCCGTTCGGTTGGAGTGAGTTAGAGGGGATTCATCACAGGGGTGATTGGGATTTAGGAAGACACAAACTATCATACAAAGACCCGCAAACTAATGAGGAATATATTCCATGGGTTATTGAGACTGCTGTGGGGGTAGATCGGACTATCTTGTTTTTTCTCATTGACGCCTACCGTGAGGAAGGCGAGAGAGTCTTTTTGGCCCTTAACCCGAAGTTAGCTCCTTATAAAGTCGCAGTTTTCCCTCTTTTGGCCAACAAACCTGAGTTGGTCAAAAAAGCCGAATCTATCTATCATGATTTGAAAAAGTCTTTTAACGTAGCCTTTGATGCCCGGGGGAATATTGGTAAACGATACTTTGCTCAGGATGAAGTTGGGACTCCCTGGTGTGTGACCGTTGATTTCACAACTCTAGGCGATGGAACGGTAACAGTTCGTGATCGTGATACTGCCAAACAAGAAAGGGTGCCTGTTGACAATCTCCAAGAATACTTTCAAAATAAATTAAGATGAAGATTAAGAGATTCCTGCCAATTATTCTTCTTGTTTTAGGCCTGATTGTCTTAGTAGTGGTTGTTCTAGTCGTTAAAAATAAATCGAAAAAGACGGCAGAGAGCACCCCTGAAGAAACTGTGGCTGAGGTAGCCCTTAATGATAGACCTGTTGCTTCCCTAACTCCTAGTGAGGATGGGCATTGGCTCACCCTTAATGTAGAAAAACTATTAAGCGGGGCAAAGTCAGTTGATTACGAACTTCTTTATTATCTTCCTGATGGTAGGACCCAGGGTGTCCCTGGTAACGTGACTATTAGCGGTACCAGCACCCTCGAAAGGAAGTTGCTTTTGGGTTCCGAGTCTTCGGGTAAGTATCGCTACGATGAGGGAGTAGAAAAAGGTACGCTTACGTTAAGGTTCAGAAGTGATAAGGGCAAGCTTTTGGGTAAGTTTTCTACAGATTTTGCCCTTCTTAGTGGCACTGACGCCCTCGCTTCCATCGATGGAAAGTTTGAATACACTCTAAATAAGGTCTCTAAGACCGGATATTTCGTAGTTATGAACACTTTTGGTGTACCTTCATCTATTGATAACTTAGAAGAAGGCCCATACGGTGTCTTTTCCTCACTAACAATAGCTCTTCCAGGTAAAGTAAGCTTGGGAAGTGGGAAAATAAGTATCTCAGATGGCTCTTCCTGGGAAGAAGTGGTTGATAATAAGGCTTCAAATATTGGAATTTTTGTCAGTACGAAGTAAGAATTTATATCCTTCAAGGCAGTTTTTTACACGCGAAATTTAGGCACGAATTACGGGTATTATTCCTCTTGACTCTTGCGTGAAAATATATAAAAATGGTAACAAGTGGTGAAAAGTGGTGAATAACTAGTACAAAATTAATCACAAAT
>Ga0265297_10006835_pt1 | contig 16231 bp, 17 predicted proteins | sample Munlanlwell13791_FD_192502 | JGI IMG/M metagenome (GOLD analysis project Ga0265297, IMG submission 192502) | Leachate microbial communities from a municipal landfill in Southern Ontario, Canada - Leachate well 137-91 | ecosystem: Engineered > Solid waste > Landfill > Unclassified | place... | reverse complement strand
ACAACCGGCAATAGTACAATTTTATTCTAATTGTATGATCCCTTTCATCGATAAATTCACCTCCAAGCTGGTTACTGAAAAGGTTTCTATCGGATTGAATATCGGCGTGTCTACCATTAAGCTGGCAAAGCTTAAATTCGGCAGGGATAAGATAGAATTGACCGGATACGCCATAGAACCGAATCCTCTTGACCCTGACGAAACCCTCAGGAAGCTCATCCAATCGCAGTCTATCAAGTCAGTCGGTATCTCTGTTTCGGGCCAACAGGCGATTATCCGGTATATAGAATTGCCGCGTATGTCTCCTTCGGAGCTTAAGCAGGCGCTGAAATTCGAGGCGCAAAAACATATCCCGTTCCCCGTTGCTGAAGTCAATCTTGACGGATGTATCATGAAAGATAATCTGCCTGATAACAAGATGCGCGTGCTGCTTGCGGCTGTCAAAAAAGAGTCTATAGACCAGAAACTCAGGCAGATGCGGGCGCTCGGTATTGACGTTTCCCTTATAGAGATAGACTCTGTATCATTGATCAACGCATTCAATTTCAGTTATACCGATGACGAGGATGTGAAGAATAAAGCCGTGGGGCTCATCAATATCGGTTCTGCGACAAGTAATCTTAATATCCTGGAGGCGGGCGTGCCTATGTTATCCCGCGACATACAGATCGGCGGGAACCATTTTACGCAGCGGATCGCAGATGTCCTGGGCAGCGATTTTAAATCGGCAGAAGCGCTTAAGATGTCCGGGGATAAGGCCCAGCAGGATAAAGTATCCGGGGCGGTGGAATCGGTGCTGGCGAAATTGGCTCAGGAGATCAGGACATCGTTCGATTATTATGAAAGCCGGAGTGTTTCGTCGGTTGAGAAAATATTCATCTCTGGCGGCGCTACGCTGTATGAAGGATTTAAGGATATGCTCGGGGGATTTCTCGGTCTTACGGTAGAGAATTGGGATCCGTTCAAGAAAATAGCGATTGCAGAAGGTCTTGATGCACCCAGGATCCATGCAGTAGGCAGCCAGCTTGCCGTTGCCATAGGCCTGGCGTTACGAGGACAGTAAATGATAGAAATAAATCTGTTGCCGGAAGATCTCAAGATCAAGAAACAGAGCAATCAGCCTTCGCCGCTGGATAATCTTGTTTATCTTATTCCGTTGATTTTGTTTGTGGTAGTTGTTGCGCATTTATATCTGGGCCTTGTTTTTATTTCCCGAAGCCAGATATTGGCCGGCCTTGAACGGAAATGGAAGACGCTTGAACCTCAGCGCCAGGAAGTGCAGGGAATGAAAAGCGAGATCAATGCCGGGTCATCCGATGCTAGGATCGTTCAAGGGTATTTATCTTCGCGCGTTCTTATTGCGCCAAAGCTGAATAAATTAAGCCTGGGCCTGCAGCCCGGCATCTGGTTCAACAGCGTAACCTTCGGCCGTTCGAGTTTGGTGGTTAAGGCATCGGTCGTTTCTTTGAAAATGGATGAGATGGCCGTCATAAATACGTTTTGGGAAAATCTGAAGAATGATAAGGATTTCAGAGCCGATTTCAGCAGCGTCGAGTTGGGTGCGGTGCAGCGCAGGCTCGTAGGCAGCTACGATGTCGTTGATTTCGTTCTTACCGCAGCTATAACGCCAAAGTAATTAAGGATAGGCCATGTTGAATTTACTTCAGGGTCTGGCACGGGACAAAAAGAAATTTGCGATAGCAGGGGTTGTTTTGGCCGCATTCCTGTACGTGGATTTTTCATTTGTGATCGCTACGCAGATCAGCGGATTGAAGAATTTAAAAACCAGGATCCTGTCGCTGCGCAAGGATATCGAATCGCTCAATAGCGATATCAAATATGTCAAGACAACGACCAGTAATATGGTAACGCTGGTCACGAACAAGAAGCTTCCCATGGAACAAGAGATTCCTTTGCTTATGCAGAATATTTCTACGATCGCTAATGCGAACGGGGTCAGGATCATGCAGATAGATTCGACCAAGGAAGCTTCGAAGGTTATCTCAAAAGGCCGGGCATCGAAGGTGAAAAAAGGAGCCAAAGCCGCGAAGGAGGCCGCGGTGCCGGATATCACCGTTAGGATCCGGCTTGATATTATCGCCAGTTATCACAAGCTTGGAAAATTCATTAACGAGATCGAGAATGCTGAAAAACTGTGTATAGTAGAGGAAGTATCCATAAGCAGGGATCCTTCAGATCCGCTCAAGCAGAAAGTCAGCATGGTCGTGAAAACATATGTTAAAAAGTAAATTTATGTCATATTTATATGTGGGTTTTGCAATTGCGGCGGTATTATTTTGTTTCCTGGCGCCCGCTGCGTCGCTTGCTAAGGATCAACGGCCGAAACCCCAGGATGATTATGTGTATGATGTTGGGGGCAAACGCGACCCGTTCATCCCTTTGCTTACCGCGGACGGCAGATTCCTGCAGTTAGAGCGTTCCCCTGAGGAAGAAGAGGAGTCGCAGTTGAAGGTTGAAGGCATTATTTACGATAAATACGGATTGTCATATGCGATCGTTGATAGCAGTGTTGTTAAGGTCGGGGATATCATCGCGGATTATCAGGTTTTAAAGATCGAAGAGAATAAAGTTGCTTTTATTCGAGAGGGTCAGATAAAAGATGTTTTTTTGCAAAAGGAGGATTGATATGAGAAATGACAAATGTATTTTGCTCGCTGTGCTTTTTTTGCTGGTGGCTAGTGAGTCCGTGCATGCCCAGAATGTCGATGAAAGATCTCAATCTGCCACGGTAGAGGCATCTGTTTCTGCCCCGGAGCCCGCAACGCCGGGGCAGGTGGCGGCGGTTCCAGCGTCCGCTATACCCGACAGCCTTGTCGCAGCGGATAATGTTACGCTTGATTTTAAGGAAGCGGATATCCATAATGTGTTGAAGATATTGGCGCAAAAGGCCGGCTTGAATATTGTGGCCACGCCTGATGTTATGGGTACGGTTACGGTGAAATTGACCGATGTTCCGTGGGAAAGGGCGCTTGATATTATCCTTAAGTCGAACGGGTTCGGATATCAAAAACAGGGCAACGTTATACTTGTCACAAAGATCGAGAATATGGCGAAGATCCAATCCGAAGAGCCTTTGCGCACAGAGATAGTCAATCTTAGATTTCTTGACGCGCAGGATGCCCAGCGTATCCTTATTCCTATGCTTTCGGCGCGCGGTAAGGTTGCCATATTGTATACGCGCGGACAGAAAGGCTGGCAATTCGGGTCATTTAAAATAGGCGGCCAGACAGCTGCTTCAGGGGCGTTACAGAAAGAATCGTCCGAGAAAGCGCGTCAGGAGATCATTGCTGTTGAAAAAACCGCGGATGGTAAATTCACCGCCTCTAAGATCGATTATGAGCCGTCGATCAAATCGAAGACGCTGCTACTTTCCGACACGGATTCGTCTTTAGAGCGCATTATCAGCCAGATATTGCCCAAGATCGATCGTAAGCCGCGGCAGGTTTTGATCGAAGCAAAGATCATGGAAGTGAATGCTGACCGGCTTAAGGATATCGGATTCGATTACGGGACCGGCCCTGCAGGCGCAACGACGGCGACAGCGGTTAACCTGGCGCAAAAAGGAGGGACTGTAACACAGACGGGCATCGGACAAAGTATTTCCTCGGCAGTTACTCCGGCCGCGTTTGGCCCTAAAGCCACGAATATCAGCGGGATGAGCCCATATAATCTCGGGCTTGATCTTATGTTCCAGAAACTGACCGGGACACAATTCCAGGTGGTTATGCATGCTCTTGAGGAGGATATCAAGAGCAATACGCTTTCTGCGCCGCGCATATTAACGCTTGATAATCAGGAAGCATCGATGCTCGTAGGTTACCATACGCCTATTCTCAAGGCGGAGGTGTCAAGCGATTCAACAAGCGGCACGTCGAAATTGACACAGTCTCTTGATTATTATCAGGAAATAGGCATACGCTTGAACGTTGTTCCGCAAATAAGCCATGAAGGCTTTATAAACATGATTATTCATCCAAGTATTACTTCGTCTGCCTCAAGCGTGCCTGCAACGTCTTATTCCGGTACCACGAACTCCACGATCAGCTATCCGATCATCGATGTGCGCGAGGCGCAGACCCAGATCCTTATGAGGGACGGGGAAACCATAGTTATCGGCGGGCTGCTTAAGGACGTTAAGACAACCGGCAGGTCAGGGATCCCGTTTTTGAGTAAAATCCCGTTCCTTGGCATATTGTTCAGCAGAGAGACAGTGGATGTTTCCAAGGTGGATCTTTTGATCTTTATCACGGCGCGCATCATAGATGAGGATCAGTATTCTTTGAATGAAGTCGCGCGCATGGAAGAATCGTTCAATATGACAAAGCCGTCAAAGAAGTCAAAAAAATCAAAGAAATAGAATAAGCGTTTACAATAAAAGGGCCGGATCCCACTATTGCTGAATGGAACACGGACGGAATATTGGGGCTGACCCTTTTTTTTAAAGAGGCCCGCATAATGAGCCCGCGAAGAAACCACAGCGGATTTACATTGATGGAGTTGATACTGGCCGCGTTCCTGCTGGCAGTTGTGTTGACCGGAATGATACAACTGTTCATTACCTGCCGCTATTTGAACGATTCAAACCGTAATATGGTTGTCGCTGCTTCTCATGCGCAGTTTATTATGGAAGACATAATAGGTTCGTCTGCAAGCGTGCCGGCCATAGAGGCGGCTATAAACGCCGGCAACTGGAACCTGACGTCCGATGATATTCAGGGTGCGCCGTACCAATTTACCCCCCTTACAGATGAGTCGGTGACTGCGCAGGTTTCTATGGCTGGGGATCCGCTTGGTTTTAACGTAACGGTGAGATGGAGAGAGGGCAGTATGCTCGATCATGATTATGTCTTACAAACGCTGGTGGCGCAATGATGCGCAGGGCATTTACTCTTTTCGAAGTTCTGGTAGCGGCAGTGATCTTTAGTTTCATTATCGCCGGTATCTATGCGGTTATGAATGCAGGCAGGGCTATGTATGACGCCGATATGGGGCGTTTGGATCTGCAGGCGTCTGCGCGGCGCGCGATCGATATCGTGACAACAGAATTGCGTCAGACGTCATTATCAAATATAACCATAAGTGATGATGATACAAGCATAGAGTTCGAGATCCCCGTAAATATCACCTCTGCCGTTGCGGAATATTCCGGCCCTATAGCGTACTATAAAAATGACGCAAATCAGCTCGTACGGGAATATCCGTCGGGTACGGATAATATTATAGCGCAGTATGTGTCTGATGTTGAGTTTTGCTGCTGGAACGGTATATCGTGCGTCGCAAATTGCGGTCAGGCTGATTCGGTGATCGTGCGCTTTTCATTCAGCACGACCGTAAACCAGCGCGTCGTGCAATTAAATGTCACGGAGAAAGTCGCGGTGAGAAATGTTTTCTAATAATAAGGGATCGGCGCTCATTATCGTATATATGGTCACTGCGGTGCTGACAATCCTGGGAACCGCGTTTGTTTCGCGTGCATTGAACGAGATCCGGAATACAAGACGGTATGTCGACACGGTTAAAGCGTTCTGGTTTGCGGAGGCCGGCATGAATAAGGCAGTGTATGAAGCTAATCATCCCACATCCGCTGTTGCATGGCCGGGTGACAGCGAGATAAGCGGTGTAACGGTCACAAATCTGACCGCTGCCAGAAAGTTGATCAATGTCACCGGATATTTCGGGGATGTTACCAGCACCGTGAGCGCTGTTGCAGTTCAATCCGGCTCTATTTTTAATTATGCTGCGTTCGGCGATTCTTCAGTGTCTTTGTCAGGACAGGGAAATGTTAACAGCTATAATTCAACTGCCGATCCGTCTGCAGGTACTTTGCTTTCGAACGGGGATATCGGCACAAACGGCGATGTATCAATGTCAGGAGGCAATACATATGTTTACGGCGATGCCGGAACGGGGGCTGACGGCGTTTTTGAAGACGAGGATCATGATTATGTTTCAGGGGATGTAACGCACGATACTGATATTCCGCTGCCGGAGGTTACTGTCCCGTCGTCTTTGACCGGCCTTGTTTTAGGAAGCAGCGTTTCGTCGTCCTGGAGCCCTCCGGCCGGGGATTACCGTATACCGGATATAACGCTGGCCGGCCACAATACGGTTACGCTGACAGGGCCGACAAATTTATATTTAACAAGCACTTCGACCGCTATATCAGTAAGCGGACAGGCATCGATCGTTATTTCCAGTTCTAGCACGGGCCCTGTGACCATATATACGCCCGGCGATATATCATTATCCGGTCAGGGGATCACCAATGCCGCGCTTTTGCCTTCACGACTGATCATATACGGCACGAGCACGAGCTCTCAGGCCTTTTCGAGCTCGGGCCAAAGTGATTTCTACGGCGTTTATTATGCTCCTAACGCCGGTATCAGCTTGAGCGGTCAGGGCGATTTGTACGGGTCATTTATGGGGGATACCGTGACCATATCGGGCCAGGGCGATATCAGGTATGACGAGGCGCTGAAGCAGATTAATACGGGCATGGGCTCATATTCGATCCAGGCGTGGAGAGAAGCCAGGGATTTCTGATCACAATCAGGCAAATTAAAGGGGTCTGACCCCTTTAATTGTGACCCCTTTAATTGTGACCCCTTTTTTAGCTTGATTATACTGCATAACTGGTGTAAACTAAAACGATGTACAAGATAAATTTCGAGTTTACGAAAAAGGGCATGATGCGGTTCATATCGCATCTGGACCTTATGCGGCTTTTAGTGCGCGCGATGCGAAGGGCAGATCTGCCTCTTAAGTTGAGCGAAGGCTTTAGCCCGCATCCGAAGCTGTCTTTGAACAGGGCGCTTAAGCTCGGGGTGGAAAGCGAATGCGAGCAGGGGGCTATCGTTCTGAAGGAATTTGTAAAGACTGACGAGATCAAGCGGCGGCTGCAGGAACAGCTGCCCGATGGGATATCAGTTCTTTCGGTACATTTGTGAGGCTGCACGGTTTATCCGTGAGCTGAATCCCGCCTGACCGTTCAACGGGGATAGAGGCGGGGTGACATGCCGGCATAGCCGGCGGAAAGGGATTTTGAGGTTATGGCACGGGAAATTTTAGTTAATGTGGAGCACCAGGAAAAGAGGGTCGTTATTGTCAACGACGGCCGGATCGAGGAATTCTATATCGAGCGGCCCGGCGATAAGACGATCGTCGGCAATATCTACAAAGGGACCATTGAGGCTGCTCTTGCTTCGATCAACGGCGCGTTCGTGGAAATGGGTATGCCCAAGAAGGGCTTTTTGTACATGACGGAGATCGAGTCCGGCTACGAATTCGAAGATGCCGGACCGGCGCGTCCGCAGCAGCAGCCGCATCAACCTCAGCGCCGGAACGCGCCTGGTAAGCTGGCCGGCGGTATTAAGAAGGGCCAGGAGGTGCTGGTTCAGGTCGTTAAAGAGTCTTTCGGGACGAAGGGGCCGCGTCTTTCATGCCATATCGGCATTCCCGGGCGCTATCTTGTTATTATGCCGCTTGAGAACCAGGTGGGAATTTCGCGGCGTATCGAAAATGTCGAGGAGCGTAAACGGCTTCGCCAGATACTGGTGGATGCGCAGCTGCCCAAGGATATCGGGTTTATCGTGCGCACCGTTGCAGTTGGAAAACCTAAGGCCGAACTGGTCCGTGATGCCAATTATCTGATCAAAAGCTGGCGCAGGATAGAAAAAGAGATACAACGCAAGCGGGCGCCGTCACTGATATACGGGGAATTGGATCTTGTTCTGAGGGTTATTCGCGACTCCTTCTCCGAGGATGTTCACAAGCTTATCGTAGATTCCAAGCCTGAGTTTTACCGCATCCATAAGTTCATGAGGGATGCGTTGATGGGCCATATGCGCAGGAAAGTGGAATTTTACCGCGGGAACGATCTATTCGGCGATAAGGATATCGAACGCCAGATCACCAAAGTTTTTGAAACTAAAGTGTACATGAAGTCCAAGGCGTATATTATTATCGAGCCGACTGAAGGTCTGGTCGTAATCGATGTTAACTCCGGAGGCTTTAAGGAGCGTATAGATCAGGAAGAGGCGGCGTTCAAGATCAACTGCGAGGCGGCGATCGAGATTGCGCATCAACTGCGTTTACGCGACCTTGGAGGCATTATCGTTGTCGATTTTATCGATATGGAGCGCGAAGGCCATCGCAGGGAAGTGCTGCGCGTTCTTCGTAACGCCCTTGACCAGGATCGCGCCAAATACGATATCCTTGGGATCTCAAAGTTCGGCCTTGTGGAAATGACCAGGGAACGTGTGCATAATACGGTCCATACCATGGCATTCCAGGCATGCCCGTATTGCAGCGGACGCGGCAAGGTAAAGTCTCCTTTAACCATGGCGATATTTGTCGTAAAAGAATTGCGGAAGTTCCTTGAAGGAAAGCATCTCCGCCAGGTCGAGGTATCGGTTCATCCTGTTGTTGCCGATGAGATCGCCAAAGACAAAGAGATCCTCAGACATGTTGAGCGCCGGTACAGGGTTAAGATCATCCTTACTCCCAATTCAGCGCTTAAGATAGAAGACATTGCGATCGCGTAAAAACTAGTCTGAAAAACGGGGGACGCTTCTATGGTTTTCTGCGGAAAACCATAGAAGCGTCCCCATGTTTTTGGGCCGGATTTTTTGTTATTTTCCCTTGATTTTTAGCCAATATCGGGTATAATATCACTCTATCTTATGTGCTTGGATGCCCAGGGCATCTGGCACGAAACTTATTACCTTTAAGGAGGTTAGAACATGTATGCAGTTATTGCTATTTCCGGCAAGCAGTTTGTGATAAAGGAAGGTGATACGATCGATGTAGACAGACAGATCGTGGAACCGGGGCAATCGATGACTATCAGCGAAGTTTTGCTTGTTGTCAACGATGATACGGTGAAGATCGGACAGCCTACGGTCGAGAAAGCTTCGGTTGAAGCGGTATCGGTGAAAAATTTCCGCGGGGAAAAGCTTATTACGTACAAATACCGCCGCAGAAAATCGTCACATACCAAAAAGGGCCACCGCCAGGATCTGACGCGCCTTTCGATCAAAAAGATCGTAGCTGGGTAAGGATGTTTATAGATCAGGCTAAAATAATCGTTAAAGCCGGTAACGGCGGTAACGGCTGTGCGAGCTATTATCAGGACAAGTGGAACATGAAGGGTTTTCCTGACGGCGGAGACGGCGGCTGGGGCGCTGATATTATTGTGCGCGCAGACCGGAATCTTCGCACGTTGATGGACCTGCAATTCAAGCGCCATTTTATCGGGAAACACGGCGGCCACGGGTCAAGCAAGAATCAGCGCGGCCGCAATGCTGTGGCTGTTATTATCAGGGTTCCCTGCGGCACGATAATCAGGGATATCGGCATCGATTGCCTTTTGGGCGAGCTCGATAAAGACAAGCAGGAGCTGACCGTCGCTCATGGCGGAAAAGGCGGCCTTGGTAACCAGAAGAACCGCGAGGCAACTCCGGGAGCGTTGGGCGACGAAAAAGAATTGCAGTTCGATCTGAAGCTTTTGGCAGATGTGGGGCTGGTCGGTTTTCCCAATGCGGGAAAATCCACACTGATCACGCAGATCTCCAATGCAGCGCCTAAGGTCGCGGCGTATCCGTTTACCACAAAATCGCCGATGCTGGGCATGGTCGGTATAGATAACGAGGCATTTGTCGTCGCTGACATCCCGGGGCTCATCGAGGGATCTTCCGAGGGCCGCGGGCTTGGTGACAGGTTTCTGCGCCATGTGGAGCGTACCAAACTGCTTGTCCACATCATCGATATGGCAGGATTCGAGGGAAGGGATCCGATCGAGGATTATCGTGTTATTAATCTTGAGCTTAAGGGCTACAGCCCTGTTGTGTTCAAGAAGCAGCAGATCATTGTTGCCAATAAAATGGATCTGCCGGGGGCGCAGGCCAATCTGAAGCGTTTCAAGAAAGCCGTCAAAAAAACTGTCTATCCGATATCTGCATTGAAAGCGGAAGGTCTGGAGGAATTAGTTGAGGCTATCAGAAAAAAGCTGTAAACGCATCGTGGTAAAGATCGGCTCGAGCCTTTTTTATGGCGCGGATAAACGCGTCGATTTCGGCCTCCTGGACCGTTTGTGCAGCGATATAGCTTTGTTGTTCAGATCAAAGAAAGAAGTAGTGATCGTTACGTCGGGAGCGATAGCCCTCGGTATGGAAGCGTTGCGCCTGAAGGCCAAGCCCAAAGAACTGGCGGCTTTGCAGGCCGCGGCGGCGATAGGCCAAAACGACCTGATGGACGTATACCGCGGCATATTCCGTAAAAAAGGATTGCAATGCGGGCAGGTATTGCTCACGTGGGATGATTTTGCGAACCGTACACGTTATTTGATCGCCCGCAACACACTCGACAAGTTGTTGACCCTGGGAGTCGTGCCTGTTATTAACGAAAATGATGCGGTTTCTATAGATGAGATCAAGTTCGGGGATAATGATCAACTCTCGGCGCTTGTTGCCAATATCGCAGGTGCGGACCTTTTGGTGATTCTTTCCGACGTGGATGGCTTGTGGGGCAGGGACAAAATGACCATCAGGCTTGTTCCTGAGATCACCGATGAAATTACGGGCCTGGCGACAACAACACGGCGAAGCACGTCGGTGGGAGGTATGATCACCAAGATCAAAGCGGCTAAGATCACGACTGATGCGGGTATCCCGTGTGTGATCGCTAACGGCCGCGCGAAAAATATTATTCGTACGCTTGCCGATGATCCCGGTGCATGTGGCACTATGTTTGTGCCAAAGCGGGCGTTTCTTAATCATAAACAACGGTGGCTGGCGCATTCAACGAAACCCAAAGGCGTCATCGAGGTGGATGACGGCGCTAAAACGGCGCTCATCAACAAAAAAAGCCTTCTGTCGGTAGGCGTTACGTCAATAAAGGGTAATTTCAAGGCCGGAGATGTAGTGGCGATCGTCAATAAGAATAGAGAATTTGCGCGTGGTAAGATAAATTTTGATTTTAATGGTCTTGACATCGGCTCTGGCTCGCGGTTACGCCGTGAAGTTATCCACTGCGATAATATCGTTATATTTTAACCGAGGCGCGTATGAGCACATTAAAAAATGATCTGATTTCTTTGGCAAAGGGCGCGCAGGACGCGTTTCGCAATGCTTTGACCGTCCCGTCGGATATAAAAGATGCGGCATTGCTCGATATGTCGGCAGCGCTGTTGTATTCAAAGGCGGAGATCATACGGGCGAACAAAAAGGATCTGTCTGCAGCGCGCGCGGCAGGCAGGAAGGGTGCGTTCATAGAGAGGCTTGTTCTTGATGAGAAACGTATCAAGGCAATGGCAGCGTCTTTGGACGATATCGCGGCATTGCCTGACCCGGTCGATGAGGTGATCTCGTCCGTGCGCAGGCCCAACGGCCTCTGGATCCATAAGGTTCGCGCGCCTATCGGCGTTATTGCCATTATCTATGAATCGCGGCCTAATGTGACCGCCGATTGTATCGGTCTATGTTTTAAGTCCGGGAATGCGGTAATTTTGCGCGGCGGCAGCGAAGCGCGCCATTCTAATCTGGCCATTTATAATGCGCTCAGGTCTGTGTTGAAAAAATACGGCCTTCCCGAAGCTATGATCTCAATGGTCATGACCCAGGACCATAAGGCCGTTAAGGAATTGCTGAAGTTGAATCAATATATAGACCTGGCAATGCCCCGCGGCGGTGAGTCGTTGATCAAGGCTGTTGTTGAATGCTCCAGCGTACCGGTTATAAAACATTATAAAGGTATCTGTCACGTGTTTGTCGACGAATGGGCAGATCTTAATATGGCGCAGCAGATCTGTTTCAATGCGAAGGTTCAGCGGCCGGGCGTTTGCAATGCCATGGAATCGATGCTCGTGCACCGCGATGTCGCAGCGCGTTTTTTGCCTGCAATGATCAAACAGTTTAAAAAGGCCGGCGTTGAGATCCGCGGCGATGTGTTGACCCAAAAAATTGGCCAACGCGCGGTAAAGAAGGCTCGCGAAGCCGATTATAGAACGGAATATCTTGATCTGATCCTGTCGGTTAAAGTCGTCAATACACTACGTGACGCGATCGACCACATCAACGAGTACGGCTCGCATCACTCCGACAGCATCGTGACCGATAATTACCAGAATTCGCTCGAATTCATGCGCAGGGTCGATTCCGCGTGCGTTTATACCAATGCGTCTACCAGGTTTACCGACGGAGGCCAGTTCGGCATGGGCGCGGAGATAGGCATTTCGACCGATAAACTTCATGCGCGGGGGCCTATGGCGCTTGAGGAATTGACCACGTATAAATACATGGTATTCGGCAACGGTCAGGTGCGCCAATGAAGATAGGGATATTGGGAGGCACTTTTAATCCGATACACCTGGGGCATCTGATCCTTGCGGAGGAAATTAGGGAAAAACTGCATTTAGATAAGATAATTTTTGTACCGACATATATCCCGCCGCACAAGAAATCGAAGAATATCGCGCCTGCTCAGGACCGATATGCAATGATCAAGGCGGCGATAAGGGGCAATCCGTTCCTTGATGTTTCAGATATCGAGATCAAAAGGAAGGGCGCGTCTTATACGATCGACACTCTGCGCGCATTTAAGAAACGGTATCCTGCGGAGGATATGTATTTTATTACCGGCTCAGATCTGCTTAATTATCTCGATGAATGGAAGGATCTGAAGCAGGTCCTTACATTGGTTAAATTCGTCGTCGCCACAAGGCCGGGTTATCCGCTTGAAGATATTCCCGCGTATATCAAGACAGTCGCCATCCGGGCGGTTGATGTGTCGGCGTTCGAGATCCGGCATTGTGTCAAAAAAGGGTTATCATTCAGGTATCTGGTGCCTGATACGGTATTTACTTATATTAACAGGAAAAGGCTCTATCGATAGTGTCATTGCGGGAGTAGCAAGACCGTTATTGCGAAGAGCCGTACGACAGTCATTGCGGGAGTAGCAAGACCGTTATTGCGAAGAGCCGTACGACAGTCATTGCGAGAGCCGCACGACCGTCATTGCGAAGAGCCCAAGGCGGCGTAGCAATCTATAAAACCGTGATTGCTTCGCCACTTCGTGGCTCGCAATGACGAACGTTATCGTGGCTCGCAATGACGTTGAAAGGAAATATCGATGAAAGTTCTGGTAGCACCGTCATTGTTGTCGGCTGATTTCAGCAGGTTGGCCAGCGATATACATCAGGTTGAGAAGGCTGGAGCGGATATGCTCCATGTGGATGTTATGGACGGGCATTTTGTCCCAAATATCACCATCGGGCCGGTTGTGGTCAAGGATATACGTAAAGTCACGTCTTTGCCTCTCGAATCTCATTTGATGATCGAAAATCCTGAAAAATATATCGAGCCGTTTGTCGAAGCCGGCAGCAATATGATAACGGTTCATATCGAGACGGTGACAAAGGAAAGCCTGTTGTCTATCAGGAAAGAGCTCGATGTCGCCGGGGTGAAGCTGGGAATATCGTTGAATCCGCCGACGCCGCTTGAGGGGATCAAAGGCGTGCTCGATATTGTCGATTATGTGCTGGTAATGTCGGTGAACCCGGGATTCGGCGGACAGGAATTCATTCCTGATGCGGTCGAGAAGATACGGGAATTGCGCAAGATCTTTTCCAAGGATATAGCAGTTGACGGCGGTATTAACGACAAGACCGGGCAGTTTGTTGTGGATGCGGGCGCCAATATATTGGCAGCAGGCTCTTATATTTTTAAATCCGGCGACTATTCTAAAGCGATAAGGAGTTTACGATGTGCGAAGTAACGAAGATCAAATTCGGCACTGACGGCTGGCGGGGCGTTATCAGCGACGATTTTACATTTGTGAATGTCAGAAGGGTGGGCAAGGCGGTATCGGATTTTTACAATGGCCGCAGCGGCGGCAGGAAAGTGTCGATCGCGATCGGCTATGATTACCGTTTCTTGTCCGATAAATACGCCCGGATAATGGCTGAGGTTTTTTCTAACAACGGCATCGATGTCGTATTATCGGATCAGGCAGTTCCGACGCCGACATTGAGTTTTGCGGTCAAACAGCTTGGGATGAGCGCCGGTATCATGATCACCGCCAGCCATAACCCGGGAGAGTATAACGGTATCAAGATCAAGACCGCTGAGGGCGGCGCCGCAGGCGCGGATATAACCGGTGAAGTTGAAAAATTGCTCGATGACCCGGCAGCGCATGTTGATCGGCCTGCAGGCAAGATCCGCACCGTCGATATGACTAAAGACTACGTCCGGTTCCTGCGATCGTATGTTGATCTGAAAAAGATCAAGAACGCGAAATACAGGGTGCTTGTCGATCCGATGCACGGTTCCGGCCGGGATTTCCTTACGCGTGTCCTCAAAGGAACGGCTATTAAGCTTGAATTCACGCGGTTGGATCATAATCCGTCCTTCGAAGGGCTGCGGCCTGAACCGATCCCTGAAAATTTACAGGATACTCTCGCGAAGATCAAAAAGGGGAAATACGATCTGTGCCTGGTCCTTGACGGGGACGCCGACCGTATCGCCGCGGTCACCGGTGACGGAGAATTCATCAGCCCTCAGAAGATCCTGGGGCTGCTGATGCTTCATTTGAATCAGGACCGTAAGATGTCCGGAGGTGTCGTCAAAACGCTCTGCGGCACTAATCTTATTGAAAAGGTGGCGAAGGATCTCGGGATGAAAATGTATGAAACGCCGGTCGGTTTCAAATATATTTCCGAGCTGATGGTCAAGGAAAACATTCTTGTCGGCGGCGAAGAAGCAGGCGGCATGGGATTCAAGGACTATGTGCCCGAACGCGACGGGTCATTGGCGGGGCTGTTGCTTCTTGAGATGATGGTGATGCGCAAGAAGACCTTTACACAGGTTCTTAAAGATATGGAAAAAAAGTACGGCAGGTATTATTATTTGCGTGATTTCGTAAAGCTGGCCGCGCTTGGATCGTTTACCATGGACTCGGTTAAGGCCGTGAAGAATGTTTGCGGCAAGGATGTAGTCAAGGTTGATTCGACCGATGGGGTAAAACTCATGCTTTCCGACGGCAGCTGGCTCATGCTGCGGGCGTCGGGGACCGAGCCTATGGTTCGCATATATGCCGAGTCACTGAGCCTTAAACAAACTAAGGATATGCTCGCCTTCGGCCGGAACCTTATTGGGCGTCATTGCAATGACAGATGAAAGTGCGGCTCGCAGTGACGGATAATAAATATGCTCTATAATTTCGGAAAATTACTGTCGTTTGTTCTTTTAAAGTGTTTTTGCGGATTTACCGTGTCTGGCCGGCAGGCGGTGCCAGCCAAAGGCGGATTTATCCTCGCAACGAATCATGCAAGTAATGTTGATCCGCTTGTTATAGGCTCGGCGTGCCCGAAACCGCTTCATTTTATGGCAAAGGTGGAATTGTTCGGAAATCCGATATGTTCGTGGATCCTGACCGCGGTGCACGCTTTTCCGGTAAAACGGGGCACGGGTGATATCCATGCGATACGCGAGGCAATCAGGCGCGTGCGGGCCGGAGGCGGATTGCTTATATTCCCTGAAGGTGAGCGTTCCTCAGACGGAAAGATAGGCGCGGGGCAGGAAGGGATAGGTTTTCTGGCAGAGAAACTCAATGTTCCTATAGTGCCGGCATATATCGGCGGCACGGATAAAGTTCTACCCAAAGGCTCTAGCCGCGTTTCTGCGGCGCGAGTAACGGTTCGTTTTGGTAAGCAAATCCTTGTGGAAAGGAGGATGCCTTATCAGGCAGTTGCTGATAAAATTATGGAAGAGATCAGGCGTTTGTCATGCGAATAAAGCGTGCGAAGCATATCGGTTTTTGCGCCGGAGTCAAGCGCGCGATCAGTATTACCGATAAGACACTGGGAAAGGCTCATACACAGGTGTACAGCCTGGGGGCGATAATACATAATGCGCAGGTTATGGCCAGGCTGCAAAGTCAGAATCTGATTCCCGTTGATTCGCCGTCGAAGGCTACCAGGGGTTCGATACTCATTTTGCCGTCTCACGGAAGCCCCCATCGCGTGCGTGTTGAAGCTAAAAAGCGCGGGTTGAAGTTAATCGACGTGATGTGCCCTTATGTCGCTTCCGTTCACGCTATATGTTCGAAGATACGCAAAGACGGGATGAAGGTCATTATCATCGGGGATAAAGATCACCCTGAAGTGCGCGCGCTCGCAGATCTGGCGCCGGATGCTTTCATAATCAGCGACAGCGGT
>Ga0265297_10006834_pt1 | contig 16233 bp, 28 predicted proteins | sample Munlanlwell13791_FD_192502 | JGI IMG/M metagenome (GOLD analysis project Ga0265297, IMG submission 192502) | Leachate microbial communities from a municipal landfill in Southern Ontario, Canada - Leachate well 137-91 | ecosystem: Engineered > Solid waste > Landfill > Unclassified | place... | reverse complement strand
TTTTCTCACCATATTTTATGCCAAGAACGCCATATGCCTCTTCTTCCGCACCCATAAAGGCGTGTTTAAAGCAACCGTCGTGCATGCTGAATTGTTCTATCATGCCGATTAACGCGGCTTCGAGGTCTTGCTGTATTTCCAGCAAACCGCTAACTTCCGCTTTCAACCTTTCGTTTTCTTCCCACAGCACGTGGATTTCACCGGCAAGCTGATTCCATGTGGTTATGTCAGTCATGATTCATTTCCTCCCGCAGGCTGTCTTTAATATAATAATCTCTGCCGTAGGTTATACACAGCTGCTCGCATTTTTTACCAAACTCTTTCCAATTAATGTCGGACGGATGATAGTTGAGCTTTCCGATTTTATATTTGTCGATGTAACCAGCGAACTTTATAATATGCCATATCACTTCTGCGTCAAGAACGGGTTCACAAGATAACCATGTGCTTATACCAAGTTCTTTTGCTTGAAGTAATAATCTGCGCCGTTCAAATGGGTCAAGTGCGTTCGGCTCTTTTTCTTTGGCGTATGCTGTACCACACGATATTGTTGCACCGTACCAATCGTCTTTATCAAGCAAATCAAAATCGCGGCTTCCGTCACCTTTAGTGAGTATCTGCACATGGTTTCCGGTTTCTTTTATTGCCTTAATGATTTCTCTCGTCGCTGACGAATCGTATCCGCTGGGATACGGGTCGCAGGTAAAGCACAGATGTATCAGTTTCCCGGTTATCTGCTCTTTGCCCAATTGCCGCTTAACTTCCTCGACAATGTTTTTGCGCGGCTCAACGTGCGTGTGAAATTCTTCTCTGTCTCTCCGCAGTACAGACGGCGCGAAACAGTAATAACACCGATGCGGACAGCCCGTGTAGATATTAATTGCGTAGTCGCCGTATTCTTTTGCTTTGCCTGACGGAACATATATAGGTTTCATGATTCCCCGCCTTTCATCTTCGCGCCGCAATGGGAGCAAAACGGATGCGTAGTTTCCGATTCCCCACCACACGCCGAGCAGACGTAGCATTCGTCATATATACTTTCTGTGCTGTTATAGTTATTACGGTACGTCCATTCCCCCCGCGGCGGTTCGATTGTGGGACATTCGTCTACAGCCCGCTGAATACCTATAGTGAACATGCCGTCATCAGTTGCGTTTGTTGGCCATTGCGTTAATCTGTAATCGTGCGCGATAATTATATCCATAAGCGCGTCTGCATCGATTAAGCGCATATTATTCACCGCCTTTCAGCAGGTCGGCATTATCGTATATATTCCCAATAACGGATATGCTGTTTTGTTTAACCGTGCCTTTAGTCAGGCGGTTAAAATGCGGTTCGCCGGGAGTTGTTATAATATAACACCCGTTTGATTCGGAATATTCCACCACTCCGTTATCATAAAAATCGCTTGTTTTGCCATCGGCGTACTTAACTGTGTACCCATGTCTGACTATATCCCCGTCGTAGATTTTTATGCCGTTGATGTCTGGTAATTCTGTGTACTGCCCGACGGTTTCGGGGTCGACGCGGTATGCCCTGCGCTGTGTTACAGTTTGAATAACGTGTTCGTCAAACGTGTCGTTATAATAATAATATCCGTATACCCATTCGCCGGTATCGGTTTGCTTGCCTCTGAACAATATTTCGCGCATTATATATCCCCTTTCAAAGTATAGTTATAATAATTACCGCAAATATCAATATTCGCCCGTTATGCGCATCGCGTCCTCAACCGAATACGCCGTACCCGCGCCGCATCCCTGCTGCTTCATGCGTTCGATAAAATTTTCCTGTTCCGCTGTGGGTCTGTTCGGTTTTACCTTGCATTCGATAAAATACACTTTACCGTCCTTTACCGCGAATAAATCGCTGAATCCTTTCGGCAGTCCCGTATCGAACCATCGGCCGTCCTGCATTTTAACCTTGCCCACGTTCGCGCGGAACACGGTATAGCCTAACCGTGACAACTCTAAGCGGATCAGGTTCTGCAAATCATGTTCTGATGCCATAATACGTCCTCGCTGTATACTTATACTTCGGCGGTATGGGTATGCCCATCGCGTCCGCTTTATGCATTACCCAGCCGAATTTATATTTATTGCTTTTCTGTATCGAGATTAAATCGTCCCACGTTTTAGCGTCTGACAGCTTTACCGGCGACTGCGTTATTTCGGTTAATTCCGCTTCCTTGACGGCAATGATTTCGCGCGGTTTCTTTTCAAACGCATATCCGCATACGGGGCAGACTTCGCAGGCGGGGTCTGATACGGCATAGCATACAGGGCATTCCTTTGCGTTCACGTTCCCTTTGACTTTCTTCTTCTTGGCTTCAAGCGTCCACTCGCGGTCGACTGACGGCAGTCCGTGCTGAAACACATTTCCCACATGGTCGATTATAATTGCCGTTTTATCAGGCTTGTACCGCATGGAGCGCATGGACTGCTGTATGTGCAGGGTAAGCGACTTAGTCGGCCGGAGTAATATCACGCATTCGCAGTCGGGGACATCAAACCCCTCGCCGAACAGGTCGACATTGCATAATGCCGTTATGCTGCCGTTCCGAAAAGCCTGTACGGTAGTATCGCGTTCGGCCTGCGGCGTTGTGCCGTCGAGATGAGCGGATATAATGCCGTTCTGCCTGAATGTTTCACAGGTATCGACACTCGCCTTTACGGACGCGCAGTATACGATGGTTTTCTTGCCGTCCGCGTATTTGCGGTAGTTTTTAATCGTATCGCCGTATATCGCGGATTTTTCCATAAGTTCTGCCAGCTCGCCCTGATTGTAATCGCCTGCCGTAGTTTTAATTTTCGATGCGTCGGCAAGTTTTACGCTGAAATACCTGTAAGGTGAAAGGTAATTGTTGTCTATCAGCCATTGCGTCGAAACGGACATTGCTAAACTGTCAAACACCGCGCCCAACCCCCCCTCGTTCATACGCACAGGCGTTGCCGTGAATCCGAGTTTTAGAGCGTTCGGAAACGCCGCGTATATTTTTATATAACTTTCAGATAAGCAGTGGTGTGCTTCGTCCGTGATAATCAGTTTCGGTATAGGCTCATCGGCGAGATGTCTGACCAGCGTTTGAACCATCATGATTCGGCAGAGATTAAAATCCACGCCGCATTCGGAGAACGTTTCGCGTATCTGCTCACACAGTTCCTGCCTATGCACGATGAACAGAACGCGGTTTCCCTTGTCGGTTGCGCCCTTTGAAATCATGGCAGCGATCACGGATTTGCCCCCACCGCACCCCATTACGGCGCAAACGGACTTTTTCCCATTTTTTAACTCTTGTCTAATTTGCCCAATTAATGTGGACTGATATGTGCGTAATGACGAAAAAATTCCCTTCACCCCCTAAATTAGACTTACAAGACTTACATAAGACTTACATTTAGACTTACGCGAATAGTCAATGATAATATTGCAAAACTCACAAGACTTACAAGACTTACATTTTTTAAGCACCTTATATAGAATCTTCCCAAGCGGGGCATATATTAGAAAGTTCTAATAAAAGTCTTGATTGGGAACATACTATACATATATAATATAATGTAAGTCTTGTAATAATGTAAGTCTTATATAAGAAAAGCAGTATTATTAACTGATTCACAAGACTTACATTTAGACTTACATGACTATTCCAATGTAAGTCTTACAAAATCGGCTTTCATGGACGCGTTCTTGACTCTGACGTTGTGTATGTATCTCCCTGCGCTGTTAAGCGTGAGGTACTTCTTTTCGGCCCACTTGCTTTTAACCGCATCAAATTCAAATCCCATTGCTTTAAGCTCCCGGTGCAGTATGTTCTTGTTGATCAGCACCTCGTTTTCCTTGATAATCCCCCATTCTTCGCCCGACGTATCAGAATTGAACCTCGCCATGTTCTGCGCTATGTGGTTGATGATAAAGCTGTGCGCCCGTTCGGACACGTCCACCTGCGATTCGGAAAGCAGATACTTTTTAATATCCTCGAAGTCAAGGGGTTCTACATCGAAAATAAATTTCGACACCATGCAGTCTGCGAGCATGATAAGAGCCATTGCCATTGCCTGCTTGGGCGTAGTGTCCGATGTGGCGAGGATCTCCTTCTGAATGTTCCTATACGGTTCGCGCAGATCGTGCTTTTTAATCAGCTCTATGAAATCCTTGCCTGCGTGACCATAATTCTCACGGACAAGCGCTGCGGTTTTATTTCCGTCCGGCACAAGCATATCGTTGCATTGGATTTCGATTACGCGGTTTTTCACTCCTCCCCCGCTGTTGTCGTATGTTATAGGTTCTTCGCCGCTGAACAGATAAGAGCATCGCCAGTTATCCACGGGCAGGCTGTGATTGAAATGCATTCTGCCCCTGTTTTGTCCCTCCGTCAGCGTCATAATCATTTTATCAAGGTCAGTCCATTTGCTTTTGATCGACTGCAATTCATCGCCCACAAAGCACATATCGCCGAGAAAAGCCGAAGCCGACAGTAAAGCATATTCGGTCATGTTAAGGGTTCGGAACATCTTTCCCGGTTCGGGATTGCCCCATACGGACGCGGCAGCCATTAACGTGACCGATTTGCCTGTTCCGGTGCCGCCCCACAAATGCGTTATAAAAGGCAGAGTGCCTGTAAGCCTGATAAGCGGGGCGGCGAACGATGTGTTTAAGGCTATTCTGAATATTCGGTTTTTACGGAGTTCCTTCATGTGCATAAGCCACGTGTGGTAATCGCCTACCTGCGAAACGGCTTCAAATATGTACTTGTTGTCAACTTCGCCGTCGAATTTCACGTTCGTATCGTATGGCATGAAATCGTTGTTAATCCATCCCAAGCGTGACGTTGATTTGTACCGCGGTATAATGTTCAGATTAAGTGAAACCATATCGGATATATACTTGACGAGAAATTTTGACGATTCGCTTGTAACTTCGATTCCGATATTGGCAAGTTCGATGATTTTAATATTGGACGATACGGTAACCCTTTCGCATACCGTTGACCGCCATGCGTTGTTCTTGAAATAGGCTATTCGGATTTTCTCTGTGCCTGTGTCGATGTTTTCGTATAGTTCTGTCGGCATGATCGGAATAGGAGAAGCTACGTCCCACGCTGTCGCTCCGTCCGGCGTACGCTTGCATTTGCGTACGCCTGCGTCATCGGCTACCCACAGACCGCACCTGAGCGTTATAGGCTGGTCTGCGAACGATGTAACGCTTCCGGCAGTACCGTCTGCCATCTGAAGCCGTGCCACCTGTGCGAGATAAGCCTTATAGCATTTGTCGAAGTCTGTTTTCATGCTTAACTTGCGAGCGCGGTTGCCGCATAATCCCACCGATTTATTGATTTTAAGCTCATCGTCCTGTGACAATATGGTATCGTATAATTCTTCGCTTAACAAATCCTCCGCAGTAAGATTGTCATAATCGATATCGGTTACCTTAAATACATCCCCCTGCTGCAAACTGTTCCACCTCGCTTTTATGCGCCGTACACCATTCGATTTTATCCGATTCCGACATGAATATCAGCGTGTCGATATAAAAATCTGACAGACTGATTTTGCTGAGCGCATCGGTAAATTCCTTTGACGGTTCGTCTTCTCTGCGCTGACTGCGCAATACTGCGTTCATGCGATGGCGCATATCGCATAATTTAATAAACAGCTTGTTCTCCCATGCGCGGAACGTTTCCAGCCTGCGTTTTTTCTGTATATACTCTGACGTTGCCGCCGCCGATACAGGCGCGGTCAGATTGAGATGCAGACCGTAATCGCGGTTGAGCGTGCCTGCCGCGTCTGCGCCCGATATGCCGTGCAGTTTGGAAACGAAATCGATTACGTCGCCTGACGCACCGCACCCGAAGCATTTAAATCGGTTGTTACGGAAGGATAAACTTGCAGTTTTTTCGGAATGAAAAGGGCATAATGCTTTATTACGCCCGTTGACCTGTATTCCGTATCGTGTAGCGGCATCGATAATATCGACGCTTTCCGATATAATTTTATAGTTAATCATTTAGAACGGGAGATCGTCGTCCGACGCGACCGACTCCCATTTAGCCGTGGGAACCGATGCCAGCGGGGGAGGCATACCGTATGCGTCTGTGACAGGCGGGAGCAGTTTGTCTGCGGGCGGTTCGATACCATCGCGTACAGTTTTTACGCTTCGGATAGCGATACATTTGGTAACCATGCCTACGCTTCCGTCATTTTTACGGTACTGCTCACGGCCAAACACGCCGCCGAACAATTTGCCTTTAAGGGACGCTTCATCCCAGTTCCATTTATATCCGTTGTTTGATTCTTCGATAGAGGTTATCATGCCCTTAAAGAACGGAACCGATTTCCCATCGGTGATCTGATTGTATGTACCTCGCCACTTGCGGGCGGCGTTGGACGCGTTCGATTCCCACTGGCGCTCGTAAAATCCTTTGCTCTCGCCCTCAGCGATGTCGAACGAGATCGTCAGCATTTTTATGCCTTTAGCGGTCAGCGTGTCCTCCGCTTGCTTTATCACGCACACATACCCACCGGGTTCAAGCGTTTCAAACTCTCCCGTGTAAGCTGTAGCTGAATCATATCCTTCAGGTTTTAATATCATCTGATACCTCTTTCTGTATTGTTTTAATTTTTTCAAAATGTTCTTGTACCGTTTTAACGTCAGACATTTCATAATATTCACGGACTGCATTGTCAACAAATTTAAGATCATTATCTATTTCACGGTCGAATAATTCCATTGGAGATTTGGCGGTTGTCATGCCGTCGCTCTGAGTAACAAACGTATACTTCCCATTTTCGGTTTTTGCCAGTAACACGATTGCAAATAGCCCTTCAAGGGTCAGCTGATTATCGAGCATCTTTCCGCTTGTCTTTGCTTTAACGTGACCGTCCTCGGTAGTTTCGGAATGATGCAAAAAATATACAATTACATCTCGCGGAAGTCCCCGTATAACAAATTGCACCAAATTATAAAAGTTCATCGCGGTTTCGGTAAATTTTGTATATCCGATTTCCTTTACACGGTTAAACATTTCAAAGCACATCAGATACTGACTGTCATCAATTACATAAGATTTAAGTTTCGGCGCTTGCAGCCGTTCGTAAATATCCGAATATGTTGCGTTGTCGAGTTTGGATAGTTTTTTGCGGAACGGCAGCGGCTTCGATGCAACGTTAAATATTCCGATTTCACCCGGTTCAAAGTTTCTCATTGAAGCGGATTTGCCAGAGCCGCTGGATCCCTCTATTAAGATAGGCAAGCCCATATAATTATCCTCCTTTTTTCTTTTGAGCCTTTTTCAAATAAAACCGATTGTTGATCGCTGCTATTTTATCCTTGTTTTTCTCCCTCCACGCTTTATAATATTTTCTGCGTTCTTCTTTGATGACAGATAGTTCATCCATATCCTCACCTCCTGACACATCATATTATATCACGTTTATTTTATTTTGTCAATACATATCCGTTATTTAATTTCTATTCTTTCGCCTCTGGTCAGTGTGCATCCGGGTATCTCAACCCCTGCCTGTAGCTCACTTTTGATTTTAGCTTTATCCGGTGCGGGATCTGCATACGACAGCAGCTCCTCATTATGCACCATCGCCCACGATATAAAATCCGCTCCTACGGTGACCGACTCAGGGTTCTGCTTTATTGTGATTTTACAGCGCGGAGTTTCAAGTTTGTTTTTACCCGCCGAGGTCATGGCGTTCTTGATAAATTCGGTTAAGCGATCAGCCTCGTTTAATTTAATCTTGGCGCGTGCCGCGAGTATATCGGATTCGTCCTTGATTGCTTTAGCTTCGGCACGGAGGGATTTGATGTAGCATGACACGTTATCTATGCGGTATGTAAAATCGCCCTCTACAGCCTCCAGCGTGTCTGCTATGGCCTCCTCCGGTATTTCACCGGAGGCGATCGCATCGAGTAATCTCATATACTCTGCGGTTATATTATATATATTCATTTTATTACTCCTTATACGAATTTCTTCTTCACGCAGTTATCGCAGCCGAACACATCATCGTATCTGTCGCGGTATATGATCTCGCACACTTCTCCGCATACGGGGCAGACAGGCTCGTCGGGCATCTCACGCGGATAGCCGGTTTTGAGTGCGTGGGTGATATCAGGATGTTCAAGGTCAGTCATCGGCATCCCCCACATTGTCTGATGCGCGGTTTAATATTTCCAACTTATGGGCCTCTAACGCAAGGATAACGTCGGCTGTGCTTATCTCGCCGGTTGCCACTCCTCTGCTTTTTACGTTTTTGCCCGTAACAGTTATCGTCAGCACATACTGATTTACAGGCGCTATAAGCGTTAAATCGTAATCCATTACAAAATAGCAGTGTTCTTCTTTGCCGCTTGCTTCTGTGATGCCTTTTTCTATCCAGCCTCCATCGTGAAAGCCTTTGTTTTTGCGGTCGAATTCCACCGTGTTGCTTATGCCCGCGTGGTGTCCTATAACCGTTCCGTCCCCATACTCGCCGTGTCTTACCCTGTCACCAACCTTAAATTCCATTGCAGCCCCCTTCCGCCCCGTTTACGGGCGCTTTCAACGTCGCATCGATTACAGGCAGTCCGCTGTCGTTGTAACCCGCCGCGTTATATATGTGTACCAGCCCGTCCGATAAAAATGTCACCGTCATAAACTGCCGCCCCGCGTATTTTTCTGCTATGTCGCGAATTTCCTTCAGGTGCTGCAGGATAACCTGTTCTGTATATTCTTTGGACGGCCTGCCGCCGTAGTACATCGATTCTTCCTCAACGTCTTCGTTTATGGGCGGCTCGGCCCGATCCTGCGCCGTCCACAGATCCGATAAGCCCTGTACCATCCGCGCCTGTGAACATGATATGCACGGTTCGTCGAAATACGATACGTCGAGGTATTCACAGTTCGCGCAGTCGCGGACCGGCTGCTTATGTTCGCCGCGGGCTAATACGAAGCGGCCGCGCTGCGTTGATACGATGTCATCGAGTGATGTTATTATTTTGGTTGAATTCATTTTATGGGTGTCCTTTCTATATCAGCTTTTAAATAGCTGAATATATGCGCTATTACATCTACCGTCCAGCCGTCACCAATAACATCCAATGCTTTTTTAAAGTCAAGTGTTTTTGTATATCCAGCCGGGAGTGTTTGTAATTGTTCGATTTCTTGATGGTTAAAGCAGCGTAAACCTTTGCGATAATTAAAATCATCCGATAGGAATACCACGTTTGACATCCCTGTTGTTGTGTATCTGTGCCACATGCTTTCTTGGTTTTCTTCTTTTGAACCACTGCTGGTTAATAAACAATGCGACTTTACCATATCGGTATAACCGTCTGTTAAGATATCCTGCAGTTTTATTCCTTTGTTAGCGGGTTCAGATATATATTTGTTGCCGAATAAATCAGTTTGGTCTCCCGGAATATTAGTCCAGTACCATCTATTGCGGGATTGTGCGGACACCAAAGAACTGTTAATATTTATAGGATTAACTTTCAATTCTTGCGTAATGATTCTTGCGTCCTTTAAGGGCATTTCAACATTTTCAAGCAAAAAATATGTTGGGTTAACTTCGTTTAATATCCGTACATATTCCCAAAACATCGATGACTTATTTCCCTCAAGGCCGAGTCTCTTTTTGTTCCCTTGTGATAAATCCTGACACGGGCTGCCGCCGATAACCATATCAATTTTTACTTCCCACGAACCGTTTTCTGACGACAGCACGCCATCACAATATTTAACGGTTAACACGTTTCCTAATTGTATTGTATCGGGGTAATTGTGTTGTGTTACCTTTATCGCGTGCGGCTTGATCTCACTCGCATAATACTTGTCAACCTTTATCCCCGCCCGGTCAAGTGCGATATGCCCGCAGCTGATTCCGTCAAAAAGGCTTAACACGTTCATTCTATACCCTTCCTCCCGTCCGCGCCGACACGATCCGATTCAGCGCCGCACGCTGCAACCCGTTATCGTAAGCGGCCCGCACCGCCTGAAGCCGAAACTGCCTGTCCGATTCGTTCCGTTCCGCTTCGGCTATGCCGTCGGGGCAGCGCGTGTGGCAGCTGTGTGAACGACGGGTGCAGCCGAAACAGACCGAATTTTCGCGTTTATAGCTATTAAACATTGTGATACCCCTTTACTTTTTATGATTGATATGTTACAATGCTGTTGATGCATTTTTCTTATCGGCTCGCCGTTCCAGCGGCGGGCTGTTTTATATCCGCCATCCGTCCGCGATCAGATACGACGCGACCGCCACGACCAGCGTTATTACCGCCAACAGCAGCAGGCGGAATTTTCTTCCGCGCCTTACGGGTTCGGGTTCAGCCGGTTCGAGTTCGTCGGGGTAGCACATGATCGGAACGGAAAACTGCGGCACCTGCACGTAAACGTTGCCGCCGCGGAAGTATACGATTTCGCCTGTAAAGCATTTGTGTCCGCTTATCGTTACTGTGTCGCCGATTTTCATTCCTGCGCCCCTTTCACCCACACTAAGTGGTCACCGTTCAAGTTTTCGTCCGATAAGAATTCGGTCTGCGCTTCTGCGAGCCGGTCCGCGCTGATAACCAGCGGAGTACCGTTGTAGCGTTCGTGCAGGGCAATGTACAGGGCTTTCTTGATGTATTCGTTATCGGATGTGAGTTGCGCGTTTTCGGTCTGCAGCTTGTGGATTCGCTTCTGCTGCAACAATATTAATTGGTTACTTGCGTCCTGTTCGGTCATGGGGTTATCCTTTCTGTGTCACATGAAGTTTCAAGCGTTTGTTGTTCGCCGAGGTGATCGCTCTTGCTCGGTTAACAGTTTGTCGGCGAGTTCTAAAACCTGCTTGGATTTGTTGCCGGGATATTTACCGTTAATATAAGCCGAAAAGTCTGTCGCGTATAACCGTATGCCTCGATTGTTCATCGCTTCAACAAGTTCGATTTGCTTCATGCCTAATTTGTAACATCTTCCCGCTATGTTATAAGGCAAAGCGTTGTTGTTAATTGTTTTTGGGGTTTTGATTCTGCGGTTATTACATTGCGCTTTCATGGTTTCCCACTTACAATTATCCGGTGTATAATCACCGTCGTTGTCAATTCTGCTTATGGTCAGCGAGTCTTTATATTCGTGCTGGCGCGCCCAGTTGTAAAAGTTATCGAAGCTTTCCGACCATTCGGCGCATACCTTTATGCCGCGGCCACCATAATATTTATAATTGATGTTGTTCGCGTAAGTGGTGCGATTTTTCATGTTATACCATATTCGGCGCAACCTTGCACGACCGTGATCGCCCGGCGTTCTGTTTTCGGATGTCGCTCGTGTTTTTGCTTCTGCCAACTGTCACGCCTCCTTTCCTGTTTCAAACAGATACTCAAACTTTGATTCAAACAGTTCGCACAAACTTATTGCTTCCCACATTTTGAATTTTCCTGTTTTCTTTTTCTGCCCGTAAGATTCCCTTGTGATTCCGAGCCGCTGCGCTACGTCGGTATCGTTCAGCCCGCGCTTTGCCTGTTCCGCCGATAAATTCGGATATACGATGCGTTTCATCTCATCCCTCTCTTCCTTGAAAAAATAAACTATTTGGTTACTTTCTCTATTATATACCCATTCTGTTTATTTGTCAACCCTTATTTGAAAATATTTTTACAAAATGTTTAGAAAAACGTTGACAACGAGAGCATTGGTGGAAGTTTTTTAGCAAGGATAAATAACGCCTATATAGGCAGATATACGATATATAATATAATGTAGCGCTATCGGGGCAAAAACGGGCGGTTTTATTTCCGAAAACGGAAGTTTTGTATAATACGGCACAAATTCCAATAAAAAAGGCAGGGAATCGCGTCCCTGCCCGTTTTGTTATAATTTAGGCTTAAGCTGGTTCAGATACTGAACCAGCAGCCACGTTATCAATCCCGATAACGTAAATCCCTGCTTGTCTGCCGCCGCCTGCGCTTCGGAGCGGAGTTCGGGGGTGATGCGGATGTAGATGCGATCAGATTTCATGTGTTGTGATACCCCCTGTCCGATAAGCCTCTGCGCCTGAGTTCTTCCCGAATTGCTTCAATGTCGGCGTATTGTTTGCCAGTTGCCATATGGCGTTTCTTAATGCGTCTTCGGCCCAGTCTTCGTAGTAGCTGTTCATTTTTAACCCCTTCACGTTTTATGCCCGCCGGCTTATTTGTATCCGCAGACCGCCCGGAGGCGGTTTCGCCGTTTACGGCTCGTCGGTGCGGCTGATTATTTCGCTTCGTGTGTCATCGTGACGGATTCGGGATTGTCCCAGTCGCAGGCGTTCGATTCGTCGTTGCAGTAACTGTTTACGGGGTCGCCGTCTTCGTCAACGCCTTCTTCGTTTGCTTCGTTCCACTCGGCCGTGGTGTTCCAGGTGACGCTGTATTTGTTTCCGTTTGAGTCGACGCCGTCTGCGGTGTAAACAACCGATCCGTTCGTTCCGTAATTTTCGGCAGATGCTTCGGTGGTTAACGTGATTTCGATTCCGTTAAAATTGATTTTCATTTTAATCTCCCGTTCCGCTGCCCGCCTGACGGTCGGGGCTTATGCGGTTATGCCGGATAGTAACCGTCCGGCTCGGCGCGTTAATCGTTTAGATGTGCATCTGATATAGCAGTTCGGATAGGTCTTCGATGGTTGCGCTGTTTAAATCGTTCGTGGTCAGTACGTGTACTATATACATGCCGTCATCATCTTTATATTTTTCGGCGAGTCCCCTAAGTTTGCATTGCATCCCGTAGGTGTCGAAGTCGGATCCGTGTTTGGCTGCGAGTGACGGGATTTCGCAGATTATCACTTGGCGCTTGTTGCCTTGGTTAAGATAATAAATTTCTTCGTTTTCGGGGTCGTCTGCTTCGTTTATAATTACGTGAAGTGTCTGCAACGTGCTATATCTGATGCTTCTTTGATCTTTTTCGAATTCCACTTCCATCTTATCCTTTATGGTCTGCGCCAGCCAGCTGGAGTCTTCAAGTTTGCGAACGGTTGTTTTTTTCATTTTATTGCCTCTTTCTTGTTTCTTTCTACTGTCTATATTATATCATATTGTACGCACGTTGTCAAGACTTTTTTGAAATAAATTATAAAACAATGTAGTATTTACAATTTGTACACAATTGTATTTAGCCAATAAAAAAAAGACGCAGCCGTTAAGCTGCGCCCTGTTTAATATTCATGTCTTTTACTGCCGCTTCAATCTGTAACCGGATATCTTCATAATTAAAGGTAATCCCGCGTTTTTCCAGCTTGTCCTGCACGTCGTCGATTACATTAATAAACCGCTTCGCGCCCATGCCGTCGCCCTGTATCAGCTGCTCGAAGCCGTAAACCGACGTTTGCACGATCGCCGCTATAACGGCCTGCTGCGACGCGGTCGTGCGCGATTTGATGTAAGGTATCAAAAACACGGTGATGATAACGCTGATCAATGCGATGACTGCCGTGATTATGGGGGTTATGTCTGTCATGTTATACCGCCCTTCCGCTCGACGTGACCGTTACCCACGGATCGTCGGGCTTTGCGCTTGAGGTTGTTACACTCGGAACGCCTATCCACGTCGACTCACACGGATGCTGTATGAAAGGTATGCTTGGCAGACATGCGTTACCGTCCTGCCTACCCTGTTCGTAAGCGTCCTGTATCAGTTTAAGAAACTCTTCTTTACTTACAAAAATCTTGCCGTCGCGTTCCTCCGCGATTATGATTATAGGTTTCATGTATCCCTTTCTGCATAAGCGTCACTTATGCGCCCGTAACTGCAATAAAACTGCATTTACCGGCTATTTTATTTCGGTTTCGTCGTCATGCGGTTCGGTATCGCGCGGTTCGTACTGCGAATAGCCGTAGCCGCCGAAGCCCATGTCATATGGGTTGCTCTGCGCTTTCTTGTTTTTCTTGATCTGTATAATGCCGCTAATGCCGCCCTCCGCGCCCCAGAACGCAAACCAGCCTATAATGACTTCGCTTTGCACCTGTAAGCCGAATGCGTTCATAACCGTCCATATAACGGTGAATCCGGTAACGCTGATCAGCATGTGGATGATAACTTTGTCGAGAAATTTGTTGACCTTTGCTTTATCCGCGGCTTTCTGTTCCTTGTCCATGTCACGCCTTCCGTAAATCCGCGACATTGACATATGCAGCCGGTATTACCCCGATGCCTATCAGCGCGCGGTCGCCCGTAACGGACAGCACTTTATACTTGCCGTACCACATCCGAAACGAACCGCCATTGTATGTTGTGCCATATACCTTATTGCCTATCTTACGGGCGTTCGCGATCGTCACGTAATCACCTTTAGTGAATCGCTCTGTTACCGGCGCATCCTGCACGGGAACTCGCTGGCCTAACCTGTCGTTGACCTGCCGAGCGATGTCCCCGTGCCGCGAATATAAATAATCGCCCGGACACGCTTTAGCGCTGAACCACCTGTGAACCGTCATGTTCTGCTTGTCGACCTGCCCGATCAAAGATTTGTCGCCGCGCCACAACAAAGCCTTGATGCCATTTCGTTTGCAGATGTCGGCGCATAAATCAATCAACGCCTTATAGACTTTTTCCGTGACGGCGTAAGGGTGCTTATTGTCGCTCGACACTTCTATGGTAATTGCCCTGTGATCGTTTGCCCCTGACGAGGAACACCATGAGCGGTCTTTTTCTTCAACGTACATTCCGATTCGACCGTCGTACCCGATGCCGTAGTTTGCCGACGCCTGCCGCGATGGTTTCGCAAACATATTGCCCAACGCCTCAACTGTTGTCTGACCCGCCGTGCAATGTATTGTGATCGTATCGATTTTATATCTGCGCAGACCCGAATTGTTCGGGGACAATTTAACATACGATATTAACGGACTGTTGCCCATATGCACCCCTTTCAGTTTCGGATCACGCCGATGTTATTAATGCACCTGTTACCGGCGGTTCGCGAAATCATTTTCCCGTTGTATTTAAAAACGTAGGACCCGCCGCCATCCAGGCCGATGCAGTCTTCAAAACGCATATCTTTCATGCGATTCCAGAAGTACATCCCGTAAATGTAATTGCTTGTCGCGGTTCGTCCGGAAATAAGGTATAATTTCTGACCCTTAACGGCAAGGAAGTTTCGATATGTCGCATACATCACGCCGCTTGACCATTGCTTCGCGACGTATCTATGCCAGTCCACATCGTCGCCGTTTCGTATTACAGGCACGCCGCTGACCGCGATTCGGATGTTGCCGGGAACAACATTGATATCCTGTATTGTTGCGCGGTTGTAACGGTCGACCAGCAATGTTGCAATCTGTTTATTTCGGAAATCTGCAGACGGATTCTGACTGCAGCTGATTGCAACTTTATTGGTAACCTTTTTGCCCGTCCATTCCTCGATATATTTTCTGCCGAGATCGGGCATACCGACATCCACATCTGCAATTAGATTCGCAACCGGTAAAGTAAAATTAACTTTTCTGCCTTTAACGGTTTCGGCGAAGTAAGCGAAGAATCCCGCATTAAAATACGTCGGAAACGGCGCGGAAAGTTTTGGCTTGTCGAAATATATTAAATCCATATCGCGCGGTTCAAACTCCACGACGTGAAAACCGTTATGCTTGCCTAAATATTTCTTCGCAATGGGAATCGCCCCCTTACTCCAACTGATGCTCAATGTGCGCGATTCTACGCTCCGTGTCTTTTCCGCATTGTTCTAATGTGGTTATCCGCGTGATGGCATTGTTGTGTATCTTTACTTTTTCCTCCAGCGCGAGTAACCGGAAATTCGTCAGCTTCGCCGCCACGAATACCCCGAAGAACGCGGATAATGCCGTACCGCAGACCGTGATGATTGCTATGATGATTGATTCTGTCATGTGCCGCCCCCGAATGTTATAATATCGGGCAGGGTTATCCCGCCCGTTGTCATGTGCAGATGTGCTGTATCAAAGAAACGTTTGTTTCAATCGATTCCCAAATACGCCGCAATATAATTAATTTTTTCCGTCGTCGACATTTTATCGAACGGCTTAACTTTGTCCGCTTTAACTTTTTTCTTGCGTTCGGCTTCCTTTGTCATCTTCTCTGCGATTTTTAACAGTTTTTCGTTATTGTTCATATTTCCACCTCGAAAGCTGTCACCAACGCGTCGATGATTTTCGTCTGCTCCTGCTCGACGGTTGCCACGCGTTCCTCGATCGGTTTCGACGGTTCGGGGCAGGCTAATAAATGTTAACCTACCACGCAACAAAATCATTATTTTAT
>Ga0265297_10006832_pt1 | contig 16238 bp, 25 predicted proteins | sample Munlanlwell13791_FD_192502 | JGI IMG/M metagenome (GOLD analysis project Ga0265297, IMG submission 192502) | Leachate microbial communities from a municipal landfill in Southern Ontario, Canada - Leachate well 137-91 | ecosystem: Engineered > Solid waste > Landfill > Unclassified | place... | reverse complement strand
CAAGTCTGGACAAGAACAAACATTTGCTGAAGGGGTTGGAGGACAAAGCCGTCATCATTGCCGCCGATTCTGCATTGAAACCCTTGTTGAAAGCAGGAATCAAGCCCCATATGGTTGCCGCGCTGGAACGGGAAATAGAAGTTGTGCAATTGGTCGAAGGGTTGACTGCGGATGAAGTGGACGGGGTTTATCTTGCTGCCTGCCCGGTAGTCTATCCCGAAGTCTATCGCGCATGGCCGGGAAAGAATATCGTCACATACCGTAATTTCGATCACTTCAAATGGCTGAAAATCGACCGGGAATATTGGATATCAAGTCATCGGCGGGCAATATGGCATTCAAAATCGCGGAATATATCGGCTGCAATCCTATTATATTAATCGGGCAAGACCTTGCATTGGACGGCGACAAGACCAATGCGGAAAATACGCCATTGGGAAGCGAACAGGTCAGTTACCTTCGCGAAATGCGGTACAAAGTCAAGGGGAACCTGGTGGATGAAATAACTACCACTGCAAGCCTGAAATTATTCCTGGACTCATACAAAATAGACGTTGCCGGGTACAGCGGAAAATGCATCAACTCCACGGAGGGCGGGGCGTATATTGATGGGACACAGGTGATGCCGTTCGCCGAATCCATCATGCGGTACATCAAGGAGCCGTTTAATCCATTGGGGAAAATTAGCGATATTTTAAGCCGATTCGTCCCGGAAGCAGATGCAGCTGAGAATGTCAGGACTATCATCGACAAGACTATAGAATCATTCACCGCCATGGCAAAAATATGTGACGAAGGGTTGAAACTATACGATGCACACGCCGAGGAAATCAACTCATATGTCGAGAAACCGGACTTCCCCAAAATGGACGCGATCATGAAACCGCTTATGGCACTGAAAGATTCGGTTATAAAATACGATATCAATAATTTCCAGTTGTTCTATGCGCACGTTTGTCAGGCGTTTTATATGAATCACGAGCTGGAACTATGCAAGCAATACGACCTGCTGGAACCGGATGTAGCACGGGCAGAGATATTGAAACGGCAAAGGGAATGGTTTGAAATCGTGGGAAAAATGGCGACCGTATGCATACAAGTTTTGGAGAAGGGAAAGGAGGAAGTCAGGGGTGGGAAGCAATAAGAAACCGGCATACAATCAAAATCCCATCACGCAGGACACGGTAAAGTTCATATGCTTATGGCACAAGGAGGGGGACAGCATTATGGGCATTGCAGCCTGCATGGGAAGAAACGAGAGGGATGTGGAAAACATATTGATGCGGGCGCGAAAATCCGGATATTATGAGAAGATTAGCAAGGAATGCGCGGAGGGATTTCATGGGCTGAAGATGAAGAAGAAAGGGGATGCAATCATTTGCTGAGATTAATTTTTATCATGTTCACGATATAATTGCTCAACGAGCGGTTGTCCTTTTTAGCAAGCTTAACAAGTTCGGCCTTTATTTCCTTTGGAACAACTATAAGTAAACTGCATTTATCAAAAGCAACATCCGGCAAAGTTTTTAAAGTTATATTTGGAGGTATGATTGAATGATCGAGAGAAAGACTAATCTTAGGAGCTATAGCAATACCATATATTCTTTTGCTTGTTTTATAATTTTCCATATAGGATTCAAGTTGCTTTATTGTAGCCTTATCAATAATTCTAGGCTTAACTTCAATGATATAGATACCATCATCGGTTTCACCAACAAGATCAATGCGCTTAGTTTTTACCTTAACTTCTTGACCGACAAAATTACAGTTAAAAATGGATTCAAAATTGTCAATCAAATATTGTTTAAAGTCCTTTTCTTGGTTGAACGTGAGCATTTTTTATCCTCCAATAAATCTTTATATTTTTCCAGCAAATCTTCTATAGCTTCATCCATAAGTTTGCTTTGCGGTATCCGCGTTATCTGCGAAAGCAATTGTAATTTATCCCTGTTTTCAGGGGTTATCTTTGTAGAGTATGCAGCACGGGTAGTCATAAAAATACCTCCGGCAATTAGTGAGACTATAATATCACAAAAAATTATGACTAGTCAACTTGTGTAATTATAGATATTGCTGTATAATTATATGTATGGAATAGTAATGACGATACATTACAATAAATTACAGAAAAATACTAATCAATGCAAGTCGTTACAACACGGTTTAAATAGATAAACTATAGGGTGAAAGGTTGGGTAAAAAGAATGAAAATTATCAAAACAGAAATCGTAAACATTGAAGACATTATCATCAATGACGGCATCTATCCAAGGGAAAAGCCAAGCGAGGTACGCATAGGGGAATATCTAAGCAGTTATAAAGCGGGAGCGAAATTCCCTCCGGTTATTGTAGACATAAAAACAAAACAACTGATTGACGGGCGGCATAGATATGACATGTACCGCAAAGCAGGAGCGCAACAAATCGAGGTAGAATGGCGGGAATTTGAAAACGAAAAGGAACTTATATGGTATGCCATTAATCTTAATTCAACTCATGGCTTGAAACTCACAACCTTTGATCAGGCAAGATGTATCATTATGGGCGAAAGCGCAGGAATGACGGAAGAAGAATTATCATCCGCAATGGTAATTACAAAGTCAAGATTTGAAACCATCAGGGTAAACAGGATACGGAATGTCGAGGTAGGAACAATACAGGGACCGGACAAGAAGGACATTCCGAAATTTGAATCGGTTGCCGTAAAACGAATTATTTCAGAGGCAACGGAAGATACCGTAAACACTGCGCAACTGGCAGCGCAAAAATCAATGGGCTGCATGAGGGCACTTGTTTACATCAAAGAATCTATACATATTCTTAAACTTAACTTATTGCAATTCAGCGATGTAAACGCAGATTTCGTAAAACAATTGAACGAGGCATGTATGGAATGGCTTGAATCACATCCTGTTAATAAAAGCGCATAGCTTTTGTTATAAGCGCGGTATGGCCAGGCAGGGCGTGGCGAGGCTTGGCACGGTTAGGCCTGGTTGGGTGCGGTGCGGTTTGGTGAGGTATGGCAAGGGCGGTTTATACCGCAATAATATTTTATAGGGAGGGTTTATTAAATGTTAAAGGTTCATGTTCTATTAAAAGGTGTAACACCTATTCTGATGAACAATGGGGAGAGCATTGACGAAGATTCTCTCAATTCGGGAACACAGATCAAGAAGGTGAAAGGCACAAAAGACAAAGAGGCTGATGAAAAAATTGAAGTAGAGAAAAAGATGTACAAGTTGGCGGATGGCAGGCTTTATGTTCCGACAATCAACATCCGTGCGGCATACATCCAAGGCTGCGGAAGTTCATACAAATTGGGGAAGGGAAAGTTTGCACCGTCTCTGAAAAATGAAATGTCGGGGCTTATCCGCGCAATCGACCCGGAAGATTGCCTTTTATTGACAAGCGACGGCAAACAACTCACAGACAGGGACGTTGTAATTGACAAGCGCAGGGGAGTAAATCCGAACACCGGAAATGCAATCATCATAAAGCGGCCAAGAATCAATCCTCCGTGGGAATTGGAATTTGTTATTATTTTCGATGATACCAGGATTGACGAATCCGCATTGAGCATGTTTGAAGATGTGATGAAACGGGCGGGCGCATGTATTGGCATATGCGATTTCAGGCCGGGAAGTCCTAAAAACAAAATAGGATGGTTTGGGAAGTTTGATGTAGAAAAGTTTGAAAAGATAGGTTGAGTTTATCGTGGTCGGGCGCAGCGAGGCGCAGCGAGGCGGGGTTGGGCAAGGCATGGCATGGGCGGTTTGCTGGATTCCGATTAAAAATCCAGCACCACAATGAGGCGCGGTCCGGCAAGGTTAGGCGAAGCACGGCATGGTCTGGTGAAGCACGGTTCGGCATGGATAAGTTTTCCGGGTTCTTTAAAAATCCGGAACCACAACCAGGCGAGGCGCGGAGAGGCGAGGCCAGGCATGGCAAGGCAAGACGAGGCGGGGCAAGGCATGGGGGATTTTATCCCAATAAAACAAAAGAGGTGATACATTGCAATATTCAGTCATGATAATAGGTGCAGGTTCCAAAGGCGCACTTTGTGACGCGCCAGATACAGAAAATGCTAAAAAATACATTTCATATGCTCATGCAGTTACGGACCATCCCGGATTCAGCCTTGCAGGGTTTTACGATATCCTGCCGGAGATGAAGGAAAACGCGGAAAAGATATGGGGAAAAGGTTCAGGAACGCCAGAAGTAGCGGTAATAACCACTCCTGACAATGCCCATTACGAATATCTCAAAGAACTGGCATATATGCCGCTGCGTTTAGTCATCTGTGAAAAGCCCATATGCACAAAGTTTCATGAAGCATATGAAATAGTCAACCTGTATGAGAAAAAGGGGACACCGATACTATGCGATTATACCCGGAGGTTTATACCGCATTGGCAAGAGCATAAGCGGGCAATTGACGCAGGAGAATACGGGAAACTCATATATGGATGCGGGATATTCAACGACAGCTATATGGACCCAAATATATCTCCTGAAAAAAAACGTTGGGATGCATTCCTCCATTCTGGAAGTCATATGATCGATACGGCATTATGGCTGACTGGAAACGCAGATTTTGATTTCCGATATATTCCTTCGCATTATAAATGGCTATACCAATGGACATTTTGCTATGAGCATTCGCATGTATCTGAAACAGTAGGTGATTTCACGAGAGAAAAGGTAAATACCATTTATGACAATCACCTGATGTATGTAATGCAGAATGCTTATGGATTCTTGGAGGGAAAAGAAAAGCTGATTTGCACCGGATGGGATGCATTCAAAACGCTGGAAAAAACATATGGACACATGTCATGGGAAGAAAGGATGGAGTTTGAATGATATTATTGGATTTTTTGACCCATGAACAATTTATGGAAAAATTAAACAGTATCCATGGGAAAGTCCTATATGAAAAACGATGGAGCAATTATCCGGATTCTATATTTTACTATACGGAACCTATAATAACAGGGACGGAGCATGAAGTAGGCATATGGACAGATAGTACACATTACTACATAAAAAGGGGCGGATTTGAGTGACCGGAAGTAAATGCGACAAATATGGGGATGCGATAATCAAACTGTATAAAAATGGTTTAAGCATTGATAAAATTAGAAACATTTTACCAGAAAAAATAGCTGCAAGCACGATTATGCTTTTCCTTAAGAAAAAAAATATTCAAGTTAACAGTTATATACCAGTAGGTTGTTTCAAAAATGGCAATTTAGCATGGAACAAGGGTGTAAAAAGCGGTATACCAAAATCTGCATTTAAAAAAGGGAATATCCCTGTAAATAAAAAAGAAATTACATGGAAAGAAGACGAGAATGGCTGTTGGATTTGCACAAGCCACAGACCGGGAAAACAGGGTTATCCGAGGATTACAATTGGTCATAAACAAAAAAGACTTAACAGAATTATGTATGAAAAGTATTATGGGGCTATACCGGATGGCTTGCAAGTATGTCATAAATGCGACAATAGAATGTGCATACGACCAGATCACTTCTTTTTAGGGACACAGGCAGATAACAATAGGGACATGTACAATAAGCACAGAAATGGGAAAAATGGTCTAAGCGGAGAAAAACACCCAATGGCAAAACTGACAACTCAGCAAGTGCGTGAAATAAGATCACTTAAAGGGAAGACAAGAAGGGAAATAGCCAATATGTACAATATATCGTTAACGAATATTTATGATATACAAAAATATAAAATATGGAAAAATGCTTGAACGGAGGGAGATTATGGGATTTGGCATAGAAGAAGAACAAGCGGCATTGAGAGTAATCCGGAGCGGTTCATTAAGTGGATACCAAGGGAATTGGTCAGATGCATTTTGGGGAGGTGAGGAAGTTAAGGCACTTGAATGTGAATGGGCGCAATATTTTGGGGTAAAACATGCCATATTTTGCAATTCTGCTACATCGGGACTATATATCGCATGTGCAATTCTAAACCTAAAACCCAAAGATGAAATTATCGTGGCGCCTTATTCGATGGTTTGCAGCGCGAGTATGCCATTAAATTTTGGCGCAATCCCAATTTTTGCAGATATTGAAAGAGAATATTATTGTCTAGACCCGGCATCAATAGAATCAAAAATCACAGATAATACAAAGGCGGTAATAGTAGTTAATTTATTTGGAATGCCCGCGGATTATGACAAAATCAATGAAATTTGTCACAAACGCGATGTTACGGTTATAGAAGATAATGCACAAGGCATTGGGGCTACATATAAAGGGCGTTTCACTGGAACATTAGGAGATGTTGGGGTATTCTCCCTAAATAGACACAAGATCATAAATGCCGGGGAAGGCGGCATTGTAGTAACCAATGATGATAAATTGGCATTTAAGGCGCGTCTAATTCTCAACCACTCAGAATCTATTATTAACGATATTAAACGGCAGGGAAAAATGGGTGACTTTGAAAATTGGAATGAGCTAGTTCCACTTGTAGGTCAAAATCTACGTGGCACCGAACTCACCGCCGCCATAGCCCGCGAACAGTTGAAGAAACTATCTGGTATCCTAAAAGTATATCAGGATGAAGCTATACATTTTCCTATAAAAGTACGTCCCGAATGCACAAGTACATTTTATAAATATGCATGGATGCCAGATAAAATATTCGATGGCTTACCAGTCGTTCCGCATGATAAATCATCGCCACCATATCCGCATGTGCACGATCAAATGAACTGTGCATGGTATCATGAACATTTGGATTTTAAATTTGACATAAAACAACATTATATAACGCCAATTTATCAAATGCCACTCTTCCGGCATCTAGGCTATGATGAACACCTATGCCCGGTATGTGAAGAAGTTGAAAAGGGTATTGTCCTGGCATGGTTCAAAAATCCAATATAAGGAGATGATTTGAATGAAAAAATTAATCATCGTATTGCTGACGATAATAATCTGTTTTGGTCTATTGTCTTGCTCAATGAAAAGCAGTGATGAAGATGGGAATGGAAATAATTTGGAGTTAAGGCAATATGTCGGCACAACACCGCTTGAAATTCTTGCATTGGATAATTCAATTGAAACAGAATTACATGGGGGAATGGTGTTTTTCATAGGTTCATTTGAAACGGATAATGAAATATGGTTTTATGCCTATTTGAAGAACCAAAATGGTGCAATAAAACTATATAAATTTATATCGGGCAGAACAACCATTTATGAAGATATCAAAGCTGACGAAAAACCATTTGCATACGTTGGAATAAGTTGCCCAGATGAATTAAGTAATGCAGAATTTCATGTTCCGCCTGATACAATATTCAGGACGATTGAGCTTAATGTAAAGAATTTGAAGGGGGAAAATTAATGACTCCATTCCTCTCCGCTCCGCGCATTCACCTATGCCACCTTGCCCCGGAAGATGCAGAAAGCTATTATGCAAAACTGAACGATCAGGAAACAACAAAATGGATGCAGCAGGGCATATATCCAATGACGATCGACAAGTGCAGGGAGTTTATACAGAACGTGAAAGGGCTGCATCTGGGGATTGTCGTGAGCGACAGGCACATCGGAAATATTACGCTTTCCAATATCCACGATACATTCCGCACCGCCGAAATATCCATCATTCTATGGGACGAACGGGGCAAAGGTTACGGCACAGAGGCAATCAAGGCACTGGTCAACCACGCATTCACACGCATGAATCTGAACCGCATACAGGCCGGGGCGGTAATGGACAACATAGGCTGCATCAAAGCGTTTGAGAAAGCAGGATTTACAAGGGAGGGGGTATGTCGGGAAGCATATTACTGTGAGGGGAGATATAGGGATGTTGTTATTATGGGATTATTGAAAAGGGAATGGGGTGGGGAAAAATGTTATATACAACAATAGTTATCATAGAACAAGAGCGGGGTGAATCAGATGAAAATGTTATGAGGGCTGTCAATGATATAAAGGAGCAAGCTAACAAGCAAGGACGCACACCGGCAGAAACAGGATTCACATTAATAGACGGAAGAAAGAAAATCACATTGGTGGAGTTTGTGCGAATTGAAGTAAAAAAACAGATTGTTTCAGATGCCATGAAAATCATTGATGGAGTGAGAAGGGAGGGTGAAAACAAATGTGGTTCTTAAAAAAGAGGGATAGAATCATCGGAAAACTCAATACGGCAGAAGCGGAAGAATTTAGTTTCATTCGCGGAATCGACTGGGATTTAGAACATTTGAGAGAACGCCGCAACATGATAGTTACATTGTTCTGGGAAAAGGTTAAAAAGGACAGGAAAATTCCACAGGGTAAAAAAATTGAAGTTGACAGATTCGGGCAACTGCTTTTATTGGATGAAGAAAACGAACAGGATTGGGAGAATTACAAGGACGGTTTACGAAGGAACAGAGCAATTGACCCGGAAAAGTTTGAAAAATGGAGGAATGCCCACAACGAAGTAGCGGCAGAGCAATCAACCAGTTACAAAGAGGAAATGGACAAGTATTTGGAAACTCGCACAAACTTAATGAATCGCATATACTCAAAGTTTGAAAGTGAAACGGTAGAAGAAATGGAAATTGAAAAGGAGGATGTCGATGATACAGGGAATTAGGTACTGCACAAAATGTATAATGCCGGAGACTGTAGAAGGGACGGAATTTGACGAGCGGGGGTATTGCAAAACCTGCGTATCCCAGGAGCAGAAACAGAAAATAGACTGGAAGGCAAGGGAAATTGCACTGAAGGAAATCCTTGAAGATGCAAAAGCGAAATCCGGGAATAACTACGACTGCATAGTCCCCATCAGTGGAGGAAAGGACAGCGTATGGCAGCTTCACATTATCGTCAAGAAATACGGATTAAAGCCATTGGCCGTAACATTTAGCCATAACTGGTTCAGCAAGACGGGATGGTATAATCTGCAAAATGCATTAGAGAAAATGGATGTCGACCATGTAATGTTCACGCCATCCAGGAGCTTGGTCAACAGATGCGCCAAACGGTCACTGGAAACCATCGGGGATGCATGTTGGCATTGCCACGCAGGGGTGGGGGCATTCTCCATTAAAATGGCCGTGGCGTATAAGATACCCTTGCTGATATGGGGAGAATCCACTGCTGAACATGGCAGGGCTACCTATGACAAACCGGATAAATTTGACCGGGACTATTTTCTGCGGGTGTCGGCCAAATTGAAAAATGAACAGTTTGCATGCGAGTATCTTACACTGAAAGACTTGTTTCCGTTTGAGGTTCCTTCCGTAGAAGAATGCGAGGCTATAGGACTGAATGGAATTCATTTGGGAGATTACATTCCTTGGGATACGGAAAAGCAGGTGGAATTTATCAAGCGGGAATATGGATGGAAAGGCACGCAGATTGAGGGGGCATACAAGGACTACAAATCAGCCGAATGTGCCATGGCGGGCATGCATGACTTTATGTGCTACTTAAAGCGGGGGTTCGGCAGGGCAAGTATTCAAGCAAGCGGAGACATAAGAGACTTGAATATTTCAAGAGAATGCGCATTTGATCTTGCAAGGACATATGAACAAATTAAGCCAAGGTCGTTGCAATATTACTTGCAGATCACCGGCATGAGCGAAATTGATTTCTACAAAAAAATAGCAAAATTACAGCATAAAAGCATTAAAGAAATTTGCCTCCCCTTGGGCGAGGAATGGAGAGACATCCCAGAGGCTGGAAAACCATATATGCAAAGGATAATAGACGGAGAGGAATAAAGCACAAAGGAGGTAGTGGGATGGTCAGAATAGCAGCCGTAATCCCGGCCCGTGGTGGCTCAAAAAGAATTTTGCACAAGAATGTTGTCCAATTTGCAGGAAAGCCCATGATTGCGCACACCATTGAAGCCGCACGGGATTCAAATGTATTTGATGATATATGGATATCTACAGATGACGAAATGATAAAACAAGTCTGTAAACAGTATGAATCGAGTAAAATCCATATCGTCAACCGTGAGACCTGCAACGATGACCATTCCACTGTAAGCCAGGCGACCATTGCAACGCTGAAACAACTTGAAAGGAAGGGGCATACCTATGACACTGTTGTACAGCTTATGGCAAACTGTCCAAACAGAGGATGGGCGGATATACGGAATTCATACGATGATTATGTCGAGCGCGGAAATGTATTTCAATTATCCTGCTTTATGTTCGGATTCATGAATCCATGGTGGGCGGTGAAATTGAGCGAGCGGAAGCCTGAACCATTATTCCCGGAAGCACTGAAGACACGGAGTCAAGACCTACCGAAACTATACTGCCCGACAGGAGCCATATGGATAGCCGATGTAAAAGCCTTATATGAAGCGGGGACATTCTATGGACTAGGTTATAAAATGTGCCCCATTCCCTGGGAATCGGCTGTAGATATTGATGATATGGAAGATTTGAAATTCGGCGAGACAGTCAAACGGATGATGATAGGCGAAAAGAAGCAGGAAACCGGCAAGATTATGATGAAGCGGACGATTGAAGTGCTGAATTCCTTTGACAAGCTGCAAAAGAAGGTGGAGCAGGACAAAGAGGACATCGAGGATATGAAGCAGGAGAAGTTTGACGAAACAGTTTTCCATTCTTCGCGCCGCCCGGAAGGTCCGCAGCTGGATGACGAAACAAGACATATGCAGAAGATGCGCAATAGGGAACGTGGGATGCTACGGACACAAAGGCTGCTTGACAGGGTAAGCAGGGCAATGGACAGCATGAAGGGCGAAGAAGGGTATAACATACTGAAAATGAGGTATCTTGATGGTAAGGAAATGGGGCAGATTGCGCAGGAATTGAATTGTAGCACGAGAACAATTGAAAGAAAGCATATGAAGCTATTGCGGAAAATGAAGGTACTGTTTTATGGCGCAGATGCGTTGGAAGGGGGAGAAAGATGAAACTGAAAGTATTATCTGAACAAGACTGTGAGCAAGTAAGAATATGGCGAAACGATGCGCTTGAATCCTTGCGGACACCGTTTCCATTGACGTTGGAGCAGCAGAATAGATTCTTTCACGAAGTCGTATGCGACAGGCGGGCAAATGCAAGGTACTGGGGGATATGGGATGAAGTTGAAGTACAGGTACTAACAGAATATATTGAGAATTATAATCCTGCATACGGAACCGGATATCCCGTGAATAAATATGAAACAGCTCGGCAGGATTCATTCATCGGCATGTGCGGTATAGAAAACATAGAATGGGAAAACAAACGTGGAGAAATCAGCATCATTTTGAATCCTGAATATCATGGGAAAGGATATGGCGAAAAGGCGATTGAATTATTACTGGAGCAGGGGTTTATGTATATGAATTTAGACAATATTTACGGTGAGTGCTATGAAAATAACCCAGCAATTGAGTTTTGGAAAAAGGTAATAAAGAAATATTCCCCGGATTACGAACCGATATGGTTGGATTGCACAAAATATTATGATGGGCAATACTGGGATAGTCTGTGGTTTAACATTGAAAAAACGGATTATCTCAAAGCAACAAAGCCGATAATGGGTGTTGTATTTGATGAATATCATGAGGTGAAAAGCAATGAGCAGAATAATACTTGATTTTTCAAGCGGCAATACTTGTCGTAACGACAAAAAAATCGTCAAGCGCATGATAGACGAACTGAAAGCAGTGGACACAGGAAAGCACGAGGTTATCATTAAATTCCAGCTATTTGAACACGCAGGACAGAACATTCCTTTGCTACCGGATGTATTTGAGTACGCTTATGAGTATGCGGAAAAATTAGGTTACAAGACAACCGCAAGCGTGTTTAATTTAAATAGCCTGAAATTCCTACTGGACTATGATGTACCATTTGTGAAGATTGCCAATAATAGGGCATTGGATTATTTAATTGGTGAAGTGCCGAGAAGGATACCGGTATATGTGAGTGTTGGCAAAAAAGAGGATGGATATACGTTAATGGAAAACTATCAAACGGGCGGAGTGCGAGAATTTGACAGAGCGATTTATTGCATTTCAAAATACCCGGCTGAAATCGGAGATTATGAAAAAAATTTTTCTGCAATTAATTTAAAACATGGCGTATCCGACCATACAATTGGTATTGATTTATTCAAAAAGTACCAACCACGGATATGGGAAAAACATTTTCGCCTGCCGGATTCGATAGGATTGGATTCGGGGCCATTTGCCATTACGCCGAAGGAATTGAGGGAAATTTTATGACTACATTGCCAGACCATAGTGATGGACATTTTGCAAAGGGCGAAATAATAGCTCTTGCCGTAATTATCATATTAGCAATTATTTTTATGCCATTTTTAATCAGTCTTGCTCAATAAGGAGGTACTATGATACAACGATATCGGATTAACATAGACGGTTTAAAAATTATCGGCGGCTTTGAAGATTTCATACAGAAAGATAATAAAGGTGAATTGGTAAAATGGGAAGATATAGAATTATTAATGCCAATTTATGATGCCATGATGAAATGCATTGACGAAACGGCAGACGAAATAATAAAGGGAACATCAACAATGGAACCAAAAGGTATAATGCAAGCATTAAAGGATGGGGAAAAGGCGAAACGCAAATTACTAGATACAGGCAAAGAGTTAGGAATACAGATTATAGATAATGATGGACAAATAATTATATGACAAGCAACAGACAAAAGGGGGCTAACTATGGAACTGGGGAGCATATGTCCATATACGCAGGAATGCATAACTTTTATAATGACTGGATGCGATGGGGTACATCATAAAGATTGCGAACATAAGCCGGTGATAAGTAAGGAACCGAATTTTTTCGAAGGTAAAACTGTATTGGTGACAGGTGGAACCGGCTCATTCGGAACGGCGTTATGCGAATATTTGAAGCAATGGCCGCCTAAAAAACTGATTGTGTTTTCCTCTACGGAAGAAAAGCAGGAGAAGTCAAAGGAACTGTTCAAAGACGTACCATATATGCGCTGGCTATTAGGGAACGTGAGAGACTACGACAGGCTATACAGGGCATTTGAGGGCGTGGACATTGTTGTACATGCGGCGGCCATGAAAAGAATCGACATATGCGGCGGGGAGCCGGGGGAAACATATAAAACAAATGTATTCGGCACAATGAACGTTGTGGATGCCTCTATCAATCGTGGAGTAAAAAGGACACTGTTAATCAGTACCGATAAAGCGGTCAACCCTATCAACACCTATGGGGTGTCTAAAGCAGCAGCAGAAAGATATGTTCTGGATGCCAATATATACAGAGGGAGCAAAGACATAAGATTTAGCGTTGTACGATATGGGAATGTCATCGGAAGCAACGGAAGCATCGTCCCGAAGTGGAAGAAACTCATAGAAGAAGGTGCAACGGAATTACCTATCACCGATGAGCGCATGACCCGGTTTTGGTATAAGATGTCAGACTCCGTGCAGTTTGTGACGGATGCATTAAAGAAGATGAAAGGCGGAGAAGTCTTTATCCCAAAGATACCTTCTATCCGGATAACAGACCTTGCGGCGGCATTCAGACTACCCTATAAAGTGGTTGGCATTCGCCCTGGAGAAAAGCTGCACGAAGAACTTGACCAGGGATATTCATCGGATAACAATGAATTCATGACCGTGGAGCAGATCAGGGAAACAATAAATATGGCATAATGCTGTATAAGTAAAGTATTTTGCTAGGGAAACATTTATAAAAACATGGAACAGTGCTTGAAAGAAGGTGATCAATATGCCAATGCGTCCATGTCATCAATGTAGATACCAAAACTGCCATGCAAAGACAGATAAGACCTATTGTACAGCACATGAGCAGGAAGTAAAAAGGAAATGGCAAAAGGATACAGACAAACACAGGGGAACAGCAATGGAAAGAGGATACGGACCGGAATGGAGAAGGTACAGAGAGAACTATATCAGGGAGCATCCATTATGTGTAGAATGCCTGAAGGAAGATAGATATACTCCGACAGAGGAAGTAGATCATATCAAGCCTGTTAACGGACCGTATGACCCTTTATTCTGGGAGCCGACCAATCACCAGGGATTATGCGGGAGACATCATAAGATTAAGACAGCAAAAGAGGATGGAGGATTTGGCAATAAGGAGAGATAAGCATGTCATTGCTTTATGTATTTGCAACAAGAGATAGCGTTGTTATGGTGGGAGATTATCGAAGATACATGATGAAAGGACCGGCAGAAATAGACGGGCAATTTAATTTTGACGCAGTGGAAGGATACATGGACAATGCGCCCAAAGCCTATAAAGCGAATAATAATTTCATTATCGGATGCGTTGGGCATTGTATCCCTGTCCTGGATGAACTGATTAAATTAATTGCAAAAAGTACCATTATGTCATTTGAAGGGGCGTTCCGTACGGTTAAGGAATTCATGGATTTCCATCGACCCAACATGAAACGGTTCAAGACAGCGGTCATTATCGGGGGATTAACTGCATCCAGGAAAACAGTGATTAGCATTTTCAGGACAGATCGGGAAGAATCCGAAAATGTTTTTAACCCGCAGGAAATTGTATATGTTGGCACTTGTGCGGGAATGAATCCGGAACAGTGGATTGATCGGAGAATAGAAGGGATTACAGGGACAAAAGATGAACTTGAAATATTATGCCATGATCTTGCAGAATATGTTTCATCCCATGATTGGTTGGTATCAAAAAAACATAATGTATTTAGCTTGGCGGTGAGTTGATGCAAGTATCGTTTTTCACTGAATTAATACGAAAATTTAGAAGCTATACCGTTTCAGAAAATGAGATGTTAATTCTTTTAAATGCACAAATAGAAAAGGAGTCGTGGCACTGTGAAACTTCTGTCACCGTGCAGGATAAGTATGGGAATAGCTGGAGGGAATCCGGCGATGTTGATTCTGAATACGCAGCATGGTCGCTTTCCAATTTAGGAGGCGGGATTATTATAGCGGGAACCATACCGAATGGGAAAATATACAAGTCAAGCGATTATGGGGAATCATGGGGACTGGTTCAGCAATTAGGGACTGAATGGGCTGTTTATGGAATTGCTGACATTGGAAGTGGTATCGTGTTAGCGGGAAGTCATCCAACGGGGCAGATATATAAATCGGATGATTATGGGGATACGTGGAACTTGATACAACAATTAAGCGCGGAAATGACTGTGAATTCCGTAATATCACTTGGTGGCGGAGTTGCGCTGGCTGGAACAACGCCCCATGGGCAGATATACAAGAGTATGGATTCGGGAGATTCATGGAGCCTTGTGCAAAGATTGGGAACGCAGTATTGGGCGCGTGCATTGGTTGATTTAGGAGGAGGTATTGTTTTGGCCGGAAGCTATCCCGGATGCAAAATCTATAAGTCAATTGATTCTGGTGATAGCTGGAACTATGTGCAATCACTGGGAAGCGAATCTTGCGTATATTCGTTTGCTAGTTTGGGAAGCGGTATTGTTTTGGCTGGCACATATCCTGATGGATATATCTACAAGAGCGTTGATTTCGGTGATACTTGGGCTTATATCACAAAACTTGATTCTGCCGCAGTATATTCGCTTATATTATTGGGGAATGGGATAGTATTGGCAGGAACAGCTTCCGGGGGTTTTGTATATAGCTCCTCCGACAATGGGAACACCTGGAGTAAAATACAGCGGCTTGGGAATGAATCTGCGTTTGGAAACGAAGTATATTCATTTGCTTATCTTGGGGAAGGTATAGTTTTATCCGGGGCATTGTATTACCCTGGGGGGATAATATATAAAAGTCCATCCGATGGAATAGTACAGACATTATATGATTAATGGAGGAAGCATGACAAGGATAATAATAAAATCAAACGGATTTGAGATCACAGGACATGCCAGATATGCAAAGGCAGGGCAAGACATCGTCTGCGCTGCTGTATCTGCAATAGGATATACAATCATAGGAGCATTGGAACAGATGGCGAATGTAAAGCATGAGGTATCAACAGCAGTGATGAAGTGTGAAGTGGAGAGTATGGATGAGACTGCAAGGATAATACTTGAAACAGGGAAGATAGGATTCAGACAGATAGAGCAGGCATATGGAGAATGGGTAAAGATTATGCAGGAATGAGTAATGTAACTTGCAGAAATATAGGCAAAAAACATGGAAGGAACTAACATATTGGCAAGGGAAATTATGGGAACCCGCAAAGCCGCATGGGAGGCGGGGGAAAATCTTCTGGAAAAAAGCCCTAGAGAC
>Ga0265297_10006831_pt1 | contig 16241 bp, 15 predicted proteins | sample Munlanlwell13791_FD_192502 | JGI IMG/M metagenome (GOLD analysis project Ga0265297, IMG submission 192502) | Leachate microbial communities from a municipal landfill in Southern Ontario, Canada - Leachate well 137-91 | ecosystem: Engineered > Solid waste > Landfill > Unclassified | place... | reverse complement strand
CCCTGGGCGCGGCAATGCTTGTATGGCATAAATACCTCGGTAACAGGCGCAGCGCCGATGAGAAAAGCGATAAGCAAAAGGCGTCTTTGTTAGGCCCCTCTTACAGCGACGCTGAAATAGAGGAATTTTTAAGGATGAGCGAGGCGCCGCACCATAAATTATCTTCTGAAGAGTTGCCTGATAAGGTTGCTGAGCTCGTTGCTTCAGGCAATGTCGTAGGTTGGTTTCAGGGTAGGCTTGAATTCGGGCCGCGCGCATTAGGTTCAAGGAGTATTATCGGAGATTCACGCAATCCCGAGATGCAATCCAGGATGAACCTGAAGATAAAATACCGGGAGTCGTTTAGGCCGTTTGCGCCTACGGTGTTAAGAGAAGAAGTAAATAATTGGTTCGAGTTTGATAAGGAGAGCCCCTATATGCTTTTGGCAGCGCCGGTAAAAGAGGATAAGCGGTTAAGGTGCGAAGATACGGAAGAGGGGTTTGCGATGCTTAAGCTCATGCGTTCCGTGATACCTGCGGTTACGCACGTGGATTATTCCGCGCGCCTTCAGACCGTCAAGAAAGAAGATAACCCTATTTATTACAATATGATAAATTCTTTCTACAAAAAGACGGGATGCCCTGTTATAATAAATACTTCATTCAATATAAGGGGGGAACCCTTGGTCTGCACACCCCAGGACGCCTTCAGGTGTTTTATGCGCACAGGTATTGACTATCTGGCAATAGGGAATTTTCTCCTGGATAAAAAGGAACAAAAGCAGCCCAAAGAGAGTGTTTCGTGGCAAAAGTCATTTGAACCGGATTGATGCAATCTATGAAGACCGATAGGAATACGCTTAAGAAATTCGGGGTTACAATGGGTGTGGCTCTGGCGGCAATTACCCTTTTGTTCTTTTTCAAGCACCATCGCATATGCATGTCTTTGGCGGTGATATCGCTAGGGGTTTTCCTGACCGGTTTTTTCTTCCCTCTTCCGCTGAAGCCGGTATATATATTCTGGATGAGGCTTGCTTTGGTTTTAAGCTGGGTTAATACCAGGATTATTCTGGTTCTGGTTTTTTACCTTGTATTTACCCCGCTGGGTTTACTAATGCGGATGTTCGGCAAGGACCTCCTGGAAAGGAAGATAGAGCGCTCCGGGGCTTCTTACTGGAAAAGAAAAGATGTTAAACCTCTTGAGAAATTTCTTTACGAAAAACAATTCTGAAATCCAGAAGAACGATAGTTATTCGAGATGATATTTATTCGTTATCAACCTTAGATAAAATTCGATTAATTCTGGGGTTTTTATTACTAATAAGGATATCTTCAGCTTACTGAATTGTTAGGTATGTATATAGCAAAATGAAGTTATCAGTTATCATTCCTGCTCATAATGAAGCGCAAAATATTGAAGGAACGGTTTTGTCTTTTAGCAACGAGTTAGAAAATAACAAGATAGAGTATGAAATATTGGTTGTTAACGACAACAGCACGGATAATACGGAAGAGGTTCTTAAAAGGCTCAAGCTTAAGGTCAAAGATTTAAATTATATTAACAGTATTTCGCCAAATGGCTATGGTTTTGCGGTTAGTGAGGGGTTAGGAAAATTTAATGGCGATTGCGTGTCTATCGTTATGGCAGACATGTCCGATAATCCTGCGGATCTGGTAAGATACTATAGAGAAATGCAGGAAGGCTATGATTGTGTTTTTGGATCTAGATTTATCGAAGGGAGCAGATTGATTGAATATCCTATCTATAAGCTTATTCTGAACAGATTAGGGAATATACTTATAATGTTCCTCTTCGTAATCAGATACAATGATGTAACAAACGCATTTAAATTATACAAAAAAGAAGTTATAGACGGAGTTAAGCCTTTGTTGAGTCGTTATTTTGATATGACTGTTGAAATCCCATTAAAGGCAATCATAAGAGGATATAACTATTGCGTCATTCCTAATTCCTGGAGAAATAGGAAAAAAGGGATTTCAAAATTTAAGATTAAGGAGCTGGGGGGCAGGTATCTTTTTGTTATACTTTATTGCCTCTTGGAGAAATGGTTGAGCAGGGGGAGTTATAAAAAAAATAAAAAATGATAATTCTAATTGCGGAAATTCTAATGGTAATAGCCAGCTCTTGGATACTAACGAAGAAATATTTTTGTATAGAGCGGTACAGCGATTCAATACTGGTATCTTCCTTGTTGTTTTTTGCTCAAATTATTTTGGTCACTACTTTTTTAGGAATTATTGGCAAGTTGTATCTAGTTAATGTATTTATTGCTCATTTTCTGATTCTGTCGGTAGTTTTGTTGTTTTTCTTGCGCAAGACAATTCCTTTCCCTACAAAGCCGGATTTGAAACCTTTCGCTGATAGCAAATTGTTGCTTTTTGCTGTTTCAATTTTTGTTTCTTTTGGTCTGGTGAGCGTGTATAAAAATTTAATTAACCCTCCCTTAGATGCTGATAGCCTAATATATCATCTTGTTTTTCCCACCTCTTGGATTAAAAGCGGTACTATAGATAATCCATTTTTTATATTCGCTTCCAAACCTACCCTCTATCCAGGATCGCCGATTGATGGCTTTCCTTCTTATTATCCTATAAATGGCGAGCTGTTCTTTGCGTGGCTGGTGTTGCCATTGAGAAATGCCTTTTTGGCCGACTTAGGGGAGGTTCCGTTTTATGTTGTTGGGATAATCGCTTTTTATTCTATATTAAGTAAATATAACGTAAACGGTAAGATAGCCCTTTTAAGCGGATTTTTATGGGCGCTGATTCCCAACGTCTTTAAACAGATAAAAGTTGCCAATAATTTAGATGTTATTTGCGCAACATTTTTTCTTCTGGTAATTTTTACTCTTTTGTTACTTAAGTCTAATTTTACTCTTAAAAATTCTGTTCTTTTTGGAAGTTCTGCCGGGATTTTTGTCGGAATCAAGTTTAACAATTTTGTTTATCTCTTGGCTTTATTTCCTTTCATATTCTATGTATTTTATCACCAGGTGAAAATAAGGAAAATCTCATTTGCTAAAATCCTGCAATTTTTAATAGTAGTTATTCTGGCGATGGGGATATTTGGCGGCTATATGTATGCAAAGAATTATTTGTTTACAGGGAATCCGATATTTCCTGTTGAATTTAAGCTCTTCGGTAAGACGATATTTAAGGGGTTAATTGATAAAAATTCACTTAAACTGCAGGTGTTCGGAAAAGACGCCCTAAATTTTTTTAGAATTTTTAGGGAAGGTTTAGGCATACAGTTTTTCACCTTGATTTTACCGTTTACTTTTCTTCCCCTATTCTTTTGCGGGCATTTAAAGAAAAGAGTGCCGTTTCCCGGAGGATATCAGTTGTTATTACTCACCCCATTGATGGCGCTTATTTTATTTAAGATTTTTATCGATGTGTATATAGTAAGATATTTTTTTCCATATTTGTGCTTAGGATTATTAACCTCTGTTTTATTTCTAACCAGCTTCAGGCATGGGGGCAAATATTTCTATGCTGTTTTCTTTACATCTATTCTCTACGCAATCTTCCAGCTGGCGCATAGGTATGAATTGATTGTGTCTTTTTTTCTTTTTGCGGCGTGCTTTGTGTTTCTCTTGCGTTATAAGACGCAACTGTTTGATTTTTATGAAAACAGAAACTTCATTAAATTCATCTTAACCGTTTTTATTATGGTTTGCACATTTTTGATTTATTCAAACAATAAGTATAATAATGAAGAGTATGATCGGTATATCTCTAGCCTTAGCAAAAACGAGAAGTGGCAGGTTGACTTGAGAAAAGGATGGAAGGCGCTTAATGAAGTAACCGGAAAAGGGGCAAGGGTTGCGTATACGGGACGGCAGGAGGCTTATCCTTTGTATGGCAGCGCCCTTAAAAATGACGTAAAGTATGTTTCTGTTAACGAGAAGGAGATAACCCCGTATAACAACCCTGATGGACGCTATCGGCAGACCAAAGATTTTTCAGCGTGGAGGAGAAACCTTAAGAAAAATAAGATTGAATATTTGTTCATAGCCAAACCGGTTTTTGAAAACAGGGAATCGCCTGATCCTGATAAATTTCCTATTGAGGATGAGTGGGCCAGCATGCATCCGGAAGACTTCCGGTTAGTATTTAATAACTCCTTGTCGCGCATATATAAAATTTTAATTTCTTATGATTAATGATAAGTTAAGTAGCAGCAATATAATTTCTGATTATAATAGAATTTATTCCGGCCCGGGAATACGAACAAACTCGGCTTATTATAAATGGTTGGTTAGTATCTTTAGTCCGAAGACAAATTCAAAGCTTTTGGATGTTTCTTGCGGGGAAGGTTTATTTCTTCGGGAGGTTTTGAAAAAGAACAATGCTGTCCAAACGTTTGGATTGGATATTTCAGATGTTGCAATATCAGTAGCTAAGATAAATTCTCCGGATTCGAGACTTTTAGTGGCTGATGGACAAAGGATACCATTCAAGGATAAGCAATTTGATTATGTGAGTTGCTTAGGGAGTATTGAGCATTATTTGGATCCCGAATTAGGGATTGGGGAGATAGTTAGAGTTGCAAAAGACGAAGCCAAATTTTGCATCATATTGCCTAATTCTGCGGGCATAGATTTATTCATTCATATTATGGAGAAAGGCGACAGGTTAATTGATGATTTTCAAATAATAGAAAAGACAGCTACGAAAATAGAGTGGATATCCCTACTTGAGAGAAATGGTGTGGCGGTAGAGGTCGTACATGGTTCTAATTTGTGGCCTGAATTATTCCAAGAGGGCACATTTAAAATAAAATCAATATCAAAATATTTGCGTAGGTTAATGATAAAGAAGCTTTGCCCGGTGAACCTGGCAAGGGAATTTGTATTTATCTGCAAGAAAAGGCGTAGAAAATGTTTTTAACTAAGAAAAGAAAGGCAAAATTGTTTAAATTTCTTAAATCCAGCCGGCTTCCTTATTTGCCTTTTAGTTTAGGTGTTGACCCGGGGAATATATGTAATCTTAAGTGTCCGTTGTGCCCCACCGGCTTGGGGGAGCCGGGCGTTAAAAGAAGTTTTATGGAATTTGGTTTATTTAAATTGATTTTTGACCAACTTAAAGACAGTTTGCTTGAAATAAATATCTTTAATTGGGGAGAACCCCTTTTAAATAAAGATTTGATAAGCATGATCAGGTATGTAAAAGAAAAGAATAGAACTATTCGAATTATAACTAGCACTAACCTTAATATAAGGAATAATAATTTATTAGAGGATTTATTGGGGTCGGGTATAGACGAGATTATAGTTTCTTGTGATGGGGTCAATTCAGGAACCTACAATAAATATAGGGTAGGGGGAGATTTTGATTTGGTTATGAAAAACCTGCATTTTTTAAGCAAAGTGAATAAGGAGAAAGGAGATAAAACCTTAATTAATTGGAATTTTATAGTATTCAAGCATAATGAGCACGAGATTGAGGCCGCCAGGAATATGGCAAAAGGCATAGGGGTAAGTTTTAGCACCGGGTTAATGAGAACCTCTCTTAAGGATGAAATCCTGAAACCGCATAAAGAGGGAATTTCCAAGGATAAAAGTTGGATACCTGATAATCCTATTTATAGCGCATATGATAAATCCAGTCTTTCAGTTAAAAAAGTCCTGAAGACCTGTAGGAAGCCCTGGCAGTCAATAGCTATTAATTCAAACGGTTTGGTTCTCCCGTGCTGTGCGGTTTATGAGGAGAAATATAGCTTTGGCGATGTAAAGAATGATCCAATAAAGAATATCTGGAATAATCATAAATTTATCCTGGCTAGAAAAGAGATCTTAGATAAAAAGTATCAAGCTTGCACAATTTGCGGAATATGTCGAGATAACGGTTTTATGCATATGTAGGTATATATGAGAAAACAACTTTTAGCAAGTTTAATGTGTATTAACCAGGATTGTAAAGGCAATTCATTTTCTTTGATGGAAGATGAGTCTAATTCGGTTGAGATAGTCAATGGAACGCTTAAATGTAACAAATGTGGGGTATCCTATAAGATTGAGAACGGAATCGTTAACTTTCTTTGTGATATGAACAAGGCCATATCCCGCGAGAGGGAGGCGATGGATGCAGATGACTATATTAAAGACAAGGGCGGGAATAAATACAAGATAAATGCCGAAAGCATCCGGAAATTCAGCGATGTATTCTTTGCTTTGCCCGAGGGGGATGGTTCGTATTTTTTTAAAAGAGGAGGAAGTTTCCAGACTATAGCGGAAGCCTCGGACAGATTTTATTCTACCCTGGATCAGTTGCGCCTGACGGGAAGGGAAAAAATATTGGAGATCGGGGCCTCTTTTTCATACGCCTCTTTTAAATTCGCCCAAAAAGGATGTAGCGTGGTAGCAACGGACATAAGCAATTATTTGAAGGTCTCGGGACTTTTCGTGGGAAAGGCATATTATGATCGTATGTTTTCGGATATGCATAATATTCCATTTATTGACAATACCTTTGATATGGTATTCGCCGCTGCTGTCTTGCACCACAGCAAGAATCTAAAGAAAGTTTTTAGCGAGATTTACCGTGTTTTAAAGCCGGGAGGAAGGCTGGTTCTGATTAATGAGACCTCTCGGGGAGTCTTGGAGAGAATACATCCTGTTTATAAAGAGATGGAGGAAAAGGGCTACGGCGATACCGCTTATACATTGATTGAATGGAGCAAGGCCGCCCGCGGCGGAGGATTCAAGAATGCCAGGGTAGAATTTTTATCCCTGGCCGCTGACTACGTCACTAGACGCAGGAACAGAGGGGCTAAGGTTGATTTCAAATTAAGGTTGGCATATTTTTTAAAGAAGCACCAAAAGCTTGAAAGATTCTTGTTATGGTTTACGATATTGCCGAGGATGCTGACTCGGCCGAAGAGCTGGCGGCTTATTTGCTATAAAGATGCAGAAGATTAAAACAGTAATATTGTGCGGGGGCAAGGGGACGAGAATGGGCGGCGATGAGTTGCCCAAGGTCCTCTTCCCGATAGGCGGTAAGCCCATCCTCTGGCACATAATGAGTATTTATTCGCATTATGGCTTCGATGATTTTATATTGTGCCTGGGGTATAAGGGGGAGAAGATAAAAGAGTATTTCTCGAATCTGAATAAGTGGAAGACAGTATTCGCAGAAACCGGGGAAGACACCAATACCGGAGGCAGAATCAAAAGAATCAAAGAGTTCATCAAGGAAGATTATTTTCTCGCTACTTACGGCGATGGTGTCGCGGATATTAACCTTAAGAAACTCGTTAAATTCCACCTGAAGCATAATAAGAGCGCCACCATTACCGTAACCAGGCCGTTTTCGCAATTCGGCATCGTAGGGGTTGACCCGCACAACCAGGCGGTTACGCATTTTGAAGAGAAACCAATTCTCGACCACTGGATAAACGGAGGTTTTTTCGTATTTAACAGAAATATTTTCCGCTATCTTAAGGATGATGATATACTGGAAAAAGACAGCTTTAGGCGCATCTTAAAAGACAGGCAGCTTGATGCCTTTAAGCACCCTGGCTTCTGGAGGTGCATGGATACTTATAAGGATAATCTTGAATTGAATAATCTTTGGAAAAGTGGCAAGGCGGCTTGGAAGATATGGAGCCCGCAGCCATAAGGTATTGAACGGCGGTGTCGTTAGGGCTAAGGAGAAATGATGAATATCTGCAAGAATAAAGTAATTTTTGTTACGGGGGCAAACGGATTCTTGGGTTCGCATCTGGTAAAAAGATCTCTGGCACATCAATCCAAGGTGATTGCGCTTATAAAAGAAGATATTCCCCTTTCATTATTTGAGCTTGAGGGTATGGTGAAAAAGGTTAAGGTTTACCATGGCGACCTGTCTAACGATAAGCTCATAAACAGTATATTTAAAAATAATAAGATTGATGTTTGTTTTCATATCGCGGCGCAGGCAATCGTAGGGATAGCCAATAAATCTCCGCTTGGCACATTCAGGGCCAATATTGAAGGGACGTGGAATATCCTTGAGGCAGCCAGGGTTTTCGGGGTTGCAGCCATGGTCGTAGCGTCAAGCGATAAAGCCTACGGAGAACATAAAGTCCTTCCTTACAGGGAAGATGCCCCTTTGATTGCCCTTCATCCCTATGATGCATCCAAGTCCTGCGCGGATATCCTAAGCAGGACTTACGCCCATACCTATAAGCTGCCGGTAGCGGTTACCCGGTGCGCCAACATATACGGCCCCGGCGACCTGAATTTTTCCAGGATTATTCCGGATACCTGTCGTGCGGCTATCCGTGGCGATGACCCAATCATAAGAAGCGACGGCACCCCCCTAAGAGATTATACCTTTGTAGAGGATATCGTTGACGCTTATTTTATTCTGGCCGCCAGTTTATTAAAGAAGGAAATTAACTTTGGAGAAGCCTTCAATTTTGGCACCGGCAGGCCGATAAGCGTGATTAAGCTCGTGAAGATGATCATTGAGATTTCAGGCAAGAGGGAGTTGGCCCCTAAGATTTTAAGCAGAGCAAAGATAAAAGGCGAGATTGACAGGCAATATCTTTCCAGCGCTAAGGCAAGGAGGGTCTTAGGTTGGAAGCCGAAGCATTCGTTTAAAAAAGGGTTAGAGATAACTTATAAATGGTACGAATGCCACCCTTCAATTATTATTTAACAATATGCCATTGCTATCGGTAATTGTCCCGGTTTATAACGAAGAGAAGACAATAAGGCAGATAATCGAGAAGGTCCGTTCGGTCAATATAGACAAGGAGATTATCATCGTTGACAATAGTTCTACCGACGGCACGCATAGAATATTAAGGGAATTCCGTTACGATAGCCTGAAGATTATCTACCACAGCACTAACCGCGGCAAGGGAGCTTCTTTTATGACCGGCTTAAGCAATGCCAGCGGTGAATATGTCATTACCCAGGACGCAGATCTTGAGTATGATCCCAATGATTACGCGGCTTTACTCGATGCAATTAAAAACGGGGAAGCGGATTTGGTTTTAGGGGCCCGTTTTTTTAAGGGTTATCACGGGCTATTGATGCATAGGGCAGGGAACAGGTTTCTGACGTTTGCCTTGAATTTTCTCTTTGGCGCAGGCCTCAACGATTATGCAACCTGCTATAAGCTGGCGCGCAGGGAAACATTTAATTCCCTGGGGCTTAAGGCAACGAGTTTTGACATTGATGTTGAGGTTATCTGCAAGGCCTTAAGGAGGGGGCTCAAGATCAAGGAGGTCCATGCTTCTTACCGTCCACGCTCTTATAGAGAAGGCAAGAAAATCAGATTTGGCGATGCTTTTCAGGCAATCTTTGCGATGCTCAAATACAGATTAGGAGGCTAAAAAGGTGAAGATAGCCCGGATTTTAGACCCCGTGATTTATTGGGCGATTGTGATTATGCCGTTTTCGGTAGCTATCGCTCCCGCGCTTGCCAATGCCTTTATAGGAATCTTCAGCGTTTTATTCATAATCAAGAGATTAACCGTCCGACAACCGTTTTCCACCGACCGGAATGCTTTGCTTTTCTTCGGGCTCTTCCTGCTTGCTTCGCTGATTTCAATGATTAATTCCGTCAGTTACAATGCGAGCCTGCACGGTATCACGAAACTCCTCAAATACCTGCTGGTATTCTTGGTATGCAGCGAAGAAATCAGGGGTAAAAAACATCTGCAGAGGATATTTATCTCTATCTGTGCCGGCGTGTCCTTGGGATCCATAGATGCCTTATGGCAGATGGCATTCGGATATGATTTTATAAGGCATAATGTAATGCAGTCGGCGATAGGCCTTCCCAGGCCCACCGCCGCTTTTCCTAATCCGAATGTCTTCGGGATTTACCTGACGGCGCTCGTGCCGTTTATATTAGGGCTTACATTTTTTTATTTCAGAGGCAGGAACAGGTTGCTGGCGGCTTTAGCAGGTGGCCTGGGCCTGGTTGGCATCTGTCTGACCTTATCCAGAGGAGCAGGGCTGGCGGTTTACCTGGCGATATTGTACTTGTGTTTTGCAAAAAGGAAGGTCCTGGCTGCGTCGGTCCTGATAGGGGTTCTCGTAATTTCTCCCTTTTTGATGCCTAGAAATATAAAGCAGTGGGCAAAAGACGTTAATTATAACCCCTTAGTATTCATGCTTAACCAGGATAGAATCAGCATTTATAACAATACCCTGAACATGATTAAGCACCATCCTTTTATCGGAGTGGGCGTAAACACATTTTCCAGAAACTACGGAAAATATAAGACCGTAGAAGCCGAGAAATATGCGCATACGCCGGATACGATATATGCGCATAATATATACCTGCAGATGGCGGGTGAAATAGGCCTGTTGGGCCTGTTTGCATTTTTGTTATTTTTGTTACGGGTTTTCAGGCAGGTCCTTAAGGCCGGCCGAATGCTAAAGGATGGATATTTGAATGTGGCGGCTTTATCTTTGTCCGCCTGCCTGCTTGCTTTTTTAATCAACGGCCTGACAGAGACCAGCCTTTATTATTCAAGAGTGGCGATGGTATTTTGGTACCTGGTAGGAGTTTCCTTGGCGTTGCCGAAGTTGAAGGATAGCGCTATCGGCGCTTAAGACAAAGCAAAAATAAGGGGGAGCGTAGAATGTCCATACTGAGGGAATTCTGGGATTTTATGAGAGTGCGCAAAAAATGGTGGCTGACCCCTATCATAGCAGTGCTGCTTTTATTGGGGCTTCTGATATTCTTTACCCAGTCCTCAGCAGTAGCGCCTTTTATCTATACTTTGTTTTGATGGCTGTGGCCAGTTTTGTCTCAGTCATAATCCCGACGTATAATGAGGCAGAGAATGTCGCCGCTACCGTTGACCGTACAGTGGCGAGCCTCCTTCCGTTAGAGGTAGGATATGAGATCCTGATTGTTGATGATGCCTCGCCCGACCGCACAGCCGCAGCGGCTGCGCTTGCGTTGAGAGGCCGCGGAAGGGTTATCCAGAGACGCGCTCCTAAAAGGAGTCTTTCCCTTTCAGTCTTAGACGGCATAAGGGAATCCAGAGGAGACGTTATCGTTGTAATGGATGGCGATGGGAATCATCCTCCGGAGCTTATCCCGATGTTGTTTAATAAGATAAGAGAAGGGCATGACTTGGCAATAGCAAGCCGCTATGTAAAAGGCGGCAGCAGCCGGGAGCGCCTTACCAGAAGGATCATTTCGCGTTTTGCTTGCTGCATGGGTAGGGTTGTCACGGGAATAAGAGATAACACCTCGGGATTCTTCTGCGTTAGAAAAAGCAGGCTGGACATGGCCCGCCTGGCGCCCGTCGGATTTAAAATCGGGCTGGAGATATTTGTTAAATCTGGAATTGACTCTGTCTGCGAGGTCCCGTTTACTTTTATGAGCAGGGCCAAAGGCAGGAGCAAATTCGGGTTAAGAGAAACCGCATTATATTTTTGCCATATCGGTAAATTGCTGTTCTATAAGATTAAGAGCGGTCTCTTGACGAGCCTGCCGGACGTTATAGTTAAATCCCGCAGGTAAGCGTATAACCTATCTATGGCTATAAAAAATATCTTAGCGGCAAGGAATGACCGTTTCGGAGAATTTCTTCTGAATATTCCCGCCTTCCGCGCCCTGAAGGAATCTTACCCCGGCTCAAGGTTATCCCTGGCGGTGAATCCTTACGTGCGCGAGCTTGCCGAGGCCGTAGATTGCATAGATGAGGTGTTGATATGGGGGAACCACAAGCACCGCTTTCGGGATATCCTGGAATTCAGCCGGCGCCTTAAGGCCGCGCGTTTCGACCTCTGCGTGATATTTAATCCTTCCAAGGAATTCAACCTGATTTCTTTTCTGGCAGGCGTGCCCAGCAGAATCGGATACGACCGTAAATGGGCGGTATTGCTGACGCAGAAGATACCAGATAGAAAATATTTAGGCCTAAGGCATGAGGTTGAGTATAATCTGGAATTAGCCGCATCGGCAGGCGCAAGCACGAATAACCGCAGCATATCCTTAAACATAAGCGGCGATGCTTTGAGCGTCTTTGCGCAAGCAGGAGATTTAAGAGGTGGCTCTACTTTGATAGCAATCCACCCCTGGACAAGCGATGTGTTAAAGCAATGGCCGCTGGAAAATTTCCGTTCCCTGGCAGCAAGGTTGTCTCTTTTGCCGAATGTCAGGATAGTGGCAATAGGCGGGAAGGAAGAGTTGGCTAAAAGCGCCGGGATTTTCAATAATGAAGCCGGCGGATTCATAAATCTTACCGGCAAGACAAGCCTGAAGGAGCTGGCGTCCGTCTTAAAGAGGTGCAGCCTGTTGATTTCCGGGGATAGCGGCCCGGTGCATCTGGCTGCTGCGGTCGGCACCCCGGCATTAGCAATCTTTGGCACGGGGATTGTTGCTAAAGGGGCGCGCAGGTGGGGGCCGTGGGGAGCAGGGCACGCCGTAGTGGAAAAGCCCAGCCTCCGCGAAATAGGAGTGGAGGAAGTCTACAGCAAAGCAGAGGAGATGCTTAAGAAATGAAATATGCGATAATCCTTGCAGGAGGCAGCGGAAGCCGCTTCTGGCCTTTAAGCAGGCGGGCCAGGCCGAAACAGTTCCTGAAGGTCTGCTCTAAGAAGCCCCTGATTGCGGAGGCGCTAAAGCGCGCAGTTTCCCTTCTCGGGGGAGGCAATATTTATCTGGCTGCCAATGCCTTGCAGGAGAAGGGCGGCAGAGGGTATTTCCGCGGTCTCGGCGTCAGGGAAGAAAATATATTCCTTGAGCCGCACGCTAAAAACACCTTTGCCCCTATCGCCTTTTTGACAAGTAAAATTTATTCACGTGATAAAGATGCGGTTATAGCGGTTTTACCCTGCGACCATTTTATTAAAGGCGCCGCTCTTTTTAAGAAGGCAGTATCAACGGCTTTTTCTGCTGCCGGGCGAGGCTATATTGTCACGATGGGCATCAGGCCGTTTCGCCCGGAAACCGGATACGGCTATATCAAGAGGGGCCGGAGGCTAAGGGGTATTCTAGGGGGGAGTTGTTTTAAGGTGGAGAGTTTTATTGAAAAGCCGCCCCTTGAAACAGCCAGGAAGATTTACAGGGACAAGAGATACTACTGGAACAGCGGGATGTTTATTTTTAAGGCCGAGGTTATGTTGAGGGAAATTAAGAGGCTTGCGCCGGCGGCACACAGGCTGATAGACAGGATTAACAACGGCGAAGCCTTAAGTAAGATATGGCCAAGGTTTGCTTCCATTTCGTTAGATTACGCCATAATGGAGAAGACCTCGCGGGCAGCGGTCCTGCCATCCGGTTACAAATGGACGGATTTAGGCAGTTGGTCGGCTATGCAGGAGGTTATGCCAGCCGACCGCAAGGGAAACACCCTGCGCGGCAATTGTTTTGATATCGGAAGCAGCAATGTTTTAGTCTTGGGCGGAAAGCGGCTGATTGCCACGCTTGGGCTCAAGGATATCGTCGTGGTTGACAGCGACGACGCGCTGCTGGTCTGCCATAAGGATAAAGCCCAGGAGGTCAGGGAGCTCACCCGGCTCCTTAAATACAGGAAATTAGACAAATACCTTTGAAAAGAATCCTTTTCATAAATCCATTCGGTATCGGAGACGTCCTTTTTACCACGGCGTTAATCAGGCAGATAAAGCTTTCATGCCCGGATTCCTTCCTTTCATACTGGTGCAATGAGCGCGTGGGTCCGCTGTTGGAAGGGCAGCCCCTCATCAATACGGTATTTGCTTTTTCTCGCGGTGACGCCAAAAGGATAGCCAAACGTTCCAGATTAGAGAGTATCCGTCGCTCCTGGGGGGTATGGTCGGCTCTTAGGAAATCCCGCTTTGAGATAACGTTGGATTTTTCGCTGGATCATCGCTATGGCTTGATTGCGAAGGCAGCCGGCATCAAGAGGCGCATCGGTTTTAATTATAAAGGACGCGGGAGGTTTCTTACCGACAAAATTGACATAGCAGGTTACGCTGATAAGCATGTAATTGAATATTATTTGGATTTATTGGGGTTTCTGGGTATAATACCTCAAAGTGCCGCTATGGAGCTTTTTGTTTCTCCAGGGGAGAAATTGAGGGCCCGCGAGGCGCTTTTTGCGGTAAACGTGAAAAAAAGCGATTCAATTGTTGCTTTAGCAATAGGCGGAGGCGCAAGCTGGGGCAGGGACGCTTTGCGCAAGCATTGGCCGGAAGAAAATTTTGCCAGGCTGGCGCAGAGGATAACCCGGGAACTGGGGGCAAAGGTCCTGTTGTTGGGAGATGGAAGCGAAAAGGAGATTGCCGCCAGGGTCAAAATAATTGCCGGCAGCAGCGTAATAGACCTTACAGGCAGCACGGACTTAAAGGCATTGGCAGCTGTCATCGCAAATTCAGATTTGTTGATTGCTAATGACGGCGGGCCGATGCACATGGCAGTGGCGCTCGGCATAAAGACGGTTTCATTCTTTGGGCCTGTTGATCCCCTTGCTTACGGCCCTTACCCGGCAGACAATAAGCGCCATATTGTTTTAAGAAAGCCCCCGGGATGCAGCCCTTGCTATAATAATTTTAGGCTTGCTGTTTGCTCCAGGGATAACCGGTGCCTTAAGGACATAAGCGTCCAGGAGGCATTTGATGCGGCGGGAAGGTTATTGGAAAAGGTTAACGCTGATGCGTAAGATTCCGGCATTGGACATCGCAAAACAGATTGCCCCTATCCGCAGGGAGATAGACTCTGCCATAAAAAGGGTAATTGAAAAGAGCGATTTTATCCTGGGCAGTGAAGTTGAGGCGTTCGAGAAGGCCGTAGAAAAATATTGCCGGGTGCGGTTTGCTATGGGCGTTTCCAACGGCACCGATGCCATAAGGCTGGCCTTGCTTGCATTAGGCGTTAAGCCAGGCGAGGGGGTAATCTGCCCGGCATTTACATATTTTGCTACTGCCGGAGCAATTTCTGCCATAGGCGCAGTGCCGGTGTTTGCCGATATTGACCCCAGGACATATTGCCTGACCGCTGCCGAGGCAGAGAGGGTTTTTAAGAAAAACCGGCGCATCAGGATTAAAGCGGTTATCCCGGTGCATCTTTACGGGCAGTGCGCGGATATGGACGGTATCATCAAGGTGGCCAGGAAGCTTAGGCTTGTAGTCATAGAGGATGCTGCCCAGGCGTTCGGGGCAGAATATAAAGGCAGTAAGGCCGGCACCCTCGGGGATTGCGGCACGATAAGCTTTTACCCCGGGAAGAACCTCGGCGCTTTTGGCGACGCCGGTATGGTTATAACCAATAAGAAACAAATTGCCGAGAAGATACTTATATTGAGGAACCAGGGAAACAAAGACAGGTATTATCACGTGATGCTTGGAAGCAATAACAGGATGGATGGCATCCAGGCAGCGGTATTAAGGTGCAAGCTTAAATGCCTTGATTCCTGGAATTCTAAGAGGAACAGGATAGCCCTCTATTATAATCGTTCCTTCGAGGGGACGGATATCATTACGCCCTTCGTTGCTGTTTACAACAAGCATATTTATCACCAGTATGTCTTGCGGATGGAAGGTTCAAACAAAAGACTATTGGCATATTTGCGCCGCAAGAGGATTGATTCGCGTGTTTTTTACCCTGTGCCGCTACATTTGCAGAAGTGCTTCGGGTATTTAGGCTACCGTAGGGGCGACTTCCCGGAAGCGGAGCGGGCAGCGCGTCAAATCCTGGCTTTGCCTATTTATCCGGAACTTACCGCAGAAGAAAAAAACTATATAGTCCAATCCGTAAAGGAGATTATTAAATAGGGGCAGCGACTTATTATTTTGGATTAAAATGGCCGCTGCCCCTATTAAAAGGAGCATATTTATGGAAAAGATTAATTTGACGGTAGTGACGTTGACTAAAAATAGCGAAGCGATTATCGATGATTGCCTTAAAAGCGTTTATGGCTGGGCGGGGGAAATCGTAGTTGTTGACGACGCCAGCACGGATAAGACGCTCGAGATCGTTAAAAAATATACGGATAGGGTTTATGTCAAGAAGTGGGAAAGGGAAGGCGCGCACAGGAATTACGCGTATTCCTTAGCCAAGTTTGATTATATCTTGAGCCTTGATTCTGACGAGCGCGTTACTCCTGAATTGCGCGATGAGATTATCGGAATATTCCGGGAAGGCCCGAAGTTCGCCGGGTATAACATAGCGCACAGGAATTTTATCGGCGACTACTGGATCAGGCATGGCGGCTGGTATCCTAACGCCAAGCTTAAAATGTACGCCAAAAGTAAATTCCATTATGAGCAAGAGGCGGAATACCATCCGCGGGCATT
>Ga0265297_10006830_pt1 | contig 16248 bp, 13 predicted proteins | sample Munlanlwell13791_FD_192502 | JGI IMG/M metagenome (GOLD analysis project Ga0265297, IMG submission 192502) | Leachate microbial communities from a municipal landfill in Southern Ontario, Canada - Leachate well 137-91 | ecosystem: Engineered > Solid waste > Landfill > Unclassified | place... | reverse complement strand
CGTCGAATCCGACAAGGTCGCGCTCTCAATCTCCACCGAGAAGGAGTTCGAGTCCATCCTGAAGAAGCAGGAGAAGGCCCTCATCGACGCCGTGAACGCGTCATCCGTGGCGTATTCCCCGGAGAAGCAGATGAGCGACTACACGATTGACGGGCGGCTCGTAAGGCTGGCAATCCGGAAATAAGTCTTCGTCATTTACCCCATTTCTGTATTCATTCGTCTACCATCCGGGCAGACGTGCTTGCTTGATGGGAGGGTGCATCCTGAAAATAGAAGAACGATAATGAAGACCATGCTACACTTCATCGAATCCACATGATTGATCATTTCTTAACCAACTATCTGTCCAGTTTTCTTATCAATAGCCAATTCTGTTGTTATTATTGTTTCCTTACAGTCGATTGACATCGACAACATTCCATCGTTACATACTTCGTGTCCATATCTTAAGAAAACATCCCAAGTCTCAGTATCGGCTTCCGTTGCACCAGATGAGATAAAACGCCACATTCCCGAGCTGCCATTTCTGAGATCGTATCCCCACTGACTGCCAGCTATTTTTCGAGATAATAAATAGTCAGCCACGGAATACGCCATGGTCTCATTCTCAACCGGTCCAATCACAGTAAGGTTATATTGACCAATCAAATTTTCTGATTCAGAGCCGATTCTTTTTGATATCCGAATATCAAATTCACCCGGGACTTCCGGAGCAAAAAACCTGACCAGATACCTGTCCCCACTCTTGTTTATTATCTCAAGCTTTGCATGCCCTTCCTTTGGGTCTTCTGGATCAATGAAATCTCCGAGCATCGAGACCTCCTCACCCGGCCGAATTACAATGCTTGTGGTGATCTCCCCCCCCACCTTGATATACGTACTTTTATTGTCTTGAAGGAAGACTGATTTATAATTTTCTGGATTTGCTGTTATCCTCTCAGGTGAATACTCCTTGCACGTCCATTGGAAATCCACAATGTTGCCGTCAGGGCAGACATGTTTGCTCGATGGAACTATGCAGCCTAAGAAAAGAGTGGCAAGTAGGATGAATACTACTATTCTCATGATTTGTTCTCTCATTTCCACTTATAAGCATTGGCGTCTGAATAGAAAAATTCTATTCTCGATAAATCCTCTTTAAACCTTCGTATGAAACAACTCTCGGGATGGGTATGCGAAGGCTATTCAGCCATAATCAAGATGACCAAGAAAAAACAGCCAGATGCGCCGGGTGGGCGAAGCGGCTTCTTGTTTCAGCGGCTTTGTGCCTAGCCCCGGTAGTAATGCCTAGTTGCACGGGACCGGAGCAGCCGCAGGCGCATCAGACGATTGAAGGCACGGGAATTTGGGCCGAACCATATCATGGTGCTGTGCTGCAGGATGGAAACGGCAATCTCTATATGGCCGAGCGGATTATCCTCACACTTGAGCCTCCGGCGGCAGAAGAGCGAGTGTTGGAGTTGACGAAAGGATTCGGGGGTCGTATCACGGGCGGCATTCCGCAGTTGAACTCATTTGAAGTAGCGGTCGATAACCTGGATGAGGCCATTTCCTCATTACTGCCAAATCCTGAGGTTCGTTTCGTAAACAGAAATTATTTCTTCGAGGCGACTTGGGACAATGAGGACTATGCCAATACGCACCAAGAAGCATTTGACGGACTTTGGTGGTCGCGTGAGACCCATCTCATAAACGGTTTAAAACAACTTGAAGGTTATGAAGGCACATTAAACCCAGTTACAATCGCAGTAATCGATACTTCCTTTGATTTGAATGACTCAGATATACCCTATTATCGTCACTCGGATGACCGCCCCTCAACTCTCTCCGGCTATGATTTCGGGGACAATGATGCGGATGTTGATAGTCCAATCGCAAGTGGAACCCATGGAACTATCGTTTCATCCTTTATCGCGGCAAAGAATGATGGAAAAAGAACCAATGGCGTAGCATCTGTAGGCAAGAATCTCTTTTCCATTTTGCCGTTGAAGGTTATTAGCGAGGACTTGGTCAAAGCCGTCGAGTACGAGTTTAATATGGCTATAGTGGGGGATGATTTCAGGATAGCATCTGCCTTGGAGTATTCGGGGGAGAAACGAGCCGAATATAATATTAAGGTAATCAATGTCAGCCAGGGTGGTTCCCCATTCCTTCCCGAATGGCTCTCAGACTGGGTTCAAGGCCAACTCCATCTGATGAAGAATCGCACATTAGTGCAAGATGCTATAGACGATCTTGACGGAAAAGGCATTATTGTTGTTGCAGCCGCAGGGAACAATAATGGTAATGCTTGCGATTGCCTTCCATCCGCGCATAAAAACGTGATTTCTGTAGGTGGGACCAGGTTCGAAGAAAACCTCGAAGGGCGGTATATCTATGGTGGAAATGGTTCTAACTACTCCTCAAATATCAACTGTTTAGAAATCTCCGCACCCGCACAAAAACTTCTTGCATTCAACCCCGCTGGGCAAGAAATTTATTATCATGGGACCTCCTTTGCTGCACCCCAGGTCTCCGGTTTGGTCGCTCTAATACGGTCAATCCGGCCCGAAGCCGGTTTCGACGAGGTAGTCCGCCTGCTTAGGGACAACGCAGACGACGTTCCGCTCACTGGCGATCCGATCTCTGAGGTAGCCGGGCAGGTCTGGAAGAGGATAAATGTCGAGAAGACAGTCCGGGCGATTCTCCCGCCATCCTGCAAAACGGTTGCGAACGTCCTTGGGAGCACGGCGAGTTTGGGCTATGGCCGCATCTCTTTCAGGGGCGAAGAGGGTCTGATGTATATGTATGATATCGCAAGCGAGGACATCTCGGAAACGGATGCGTCCTGCCCTGTGCCTCTGTTCCAGGGCAATGGCCTAATCTGCTTGGATGAAACCAGCGTCATTGTGTCGATAACGGATGATGGTGGCACCGTATACGCCCCTCCGGCATCCTGCGGAATGACCGCGCAAGCGCTTTGGGGAAGACGGTTTCTCTTCTCCTGCGACGGACAGAGCTACTTCTCTGAACTTGGAAGCGGTACGTATGCGCCTTTCGGAGGAGAATATGGTGTCACGGATGCGGCCCTATCCGGGGACCTGCTTGTCTATATCGATAGCTTGAGCTACCTTAGGGCTTACGACATCACAAACGGCTCGGATATGATGCTTTCCGAAGCCCCGTCGCGATATCCAAGGATAAACGGCTCTAACATCGTTTTCTCGCATACTGATGCTCTGGCCGGGCTCGAGCGCCTTTACCTGATGCAAGCCAGCCTGCTCGCTCCGGCCTTGATTGAAATCGGTTCTACCCCCTCAATAACCGGGATAAGCAGTTCCGGCATATGGGGCGACAATGTAGTGTATTCCCTGGACGGACAGGGCGCGTATCTTTACAGCATAAGCGCGGGGATGTCAAGACCCCTGTACAATGGCACTATCCCACCCATGATCGGTTCCCCATTGCAGATAATGGGCAATGATGTCCTCCTGATTGCTGAAGCTGAGGGAAGAAGAATCCTGGTTCTGTGCAGGATTTGAAAAAATCAGTTCGCGCTCTTGAACATGCTTCTCTTGCCTATGTTGCTCCAGCAGTTCTTGCAGATGTAGCGGTGGTCGATTTTCTTCCTTTTCGCGCTTTTTACGCAAGAGTTGCACAGCAGGCGGTTGCAGTATTCGCATTTCACCAGCTTCGCGGTCTGGTTGTTGCATCTTCCGCAGGTCTCGATAGCCATCAATATCACTCCCATTTAGAATTATTCAGAATTATATCGACTATAAAGAGGGAAAGCTATTTAATAGGTATTCAGGGAATGGTTCTCCATGCGAAAAGGCCGAGAATTCCACGGAAGAACCGCTTTTTCCGCCCGCCGCGGTCAGGCGGCGGTCGAATACCTGATGACCTACGGATGGGTAGTCCTCGCGCTCGTCATCGTAATCGGCGTGCTGTTCTCCACCGGCATATTCTCGCCCAACTACATGACCACCGAGGAGTGCAATTTCGGGAACAACCTCAAATGCACCGCCACGCTCTTCAACGAGGGCGGGCACACCAAGATAATCATGAATGTCTTCAACGGCTTCCCCTACAAGGTGAGGGTCACGGAGGTCGCGCTGGCGACACAGGACGGCCGGCAGCAGTTCGTGGGGTTCGAAGGCGGAATCAACATCTCGAGCGGCGAGAACGTCTCGTTCCGGGCCGACCTCACCCCGCCCCTGCCCGAGGGCTCCGCAAAGCGCTTCGTAGGGAACCTGACATACGTGTCCTGTGCGCCCGAACTCGGAGCTGACTGCAGTACTGTCGAACATTTGTCCAGCGGGAGGGTAACCAGCAGTGTCATATCTGAATAGGCCCGAATCTTATACCGATTATATGCCGTATTAATCAAAAAATTCCACATGCATTGTTAATGTTATCCTCCTTATCATCTCCCGCTTTATCACCGGCAAAAGCCTGTTTATCTCATCTTCCGTGGGAGTTTCCCCCCGGTGTTCGATATGCCTGATGGCCGCCACCCTTAATTTCTCATCATCTATCGGAACCAGTATCCTGGCAACCGTAATCGCATTTTGAATCATGCGGCGGTCGATATCCAGCGGATGTTCCTCCAATTTTTTTGCTATTGTTCCACATGTTTCCCCAAATGCATCCCCCAAGCCTAGTTTGGCAAGACCAACCAAAACCTTAATCTCGACCAGTTCACCAATCGTATTCGCAATGGCCAGGTACTCAAAATCCGCTTTTTTTCCGAGCTCCCGCATCAATTGCACGTGGTTTACCGCAACAAACGCCTCGATTTCAGCCTTTGTGCTCCTGCGGATGAATTCTACAAGATAATCCTTCTCTTCTTGGCCAAGTTCGGACTCCCTTATCGTGGCGATCCGGGCGGATTCTCTTTTTATGCGCGGTCCCGCTTTTTCTACCGTGCTCCTGATGCGGCTCCCAAGGCACGCCCCCCCACCCAGCTTACCTAACGCGCCGATGGGGGGTATCCCTCTAGTATCCATGCGCAACCGGCTGGCTAATCCTGTCTTCATTTCTATCCTTCCATCCAGGGCGACAATCTGTAAACGAACGAACTCTTCCAATCCTACCTTCTTTTTTTGCGTCTTATCATTGGTACGAACGATGATTTCCAGCGGTTGTGCCTCCCCACTTTCCAGTTTATTCAGGTAGGCCTCCAGCATTGCCTTCGGCACCCCTCCGTCTCCGCCCAACTGGCGGCACACTTCCTTTGCCTGGGCTATCCTCGTTCCCGCCCCCGCACTATCCCCGTTATTCTTGCAGTAATCCGCCATCACGGCGAGCGCAATGCCCTTCATCAGCCTGAAGCGGGGATTTCTCGCCTCGATAGCCAAGCCCCTCAGGCTTAGTGAAAACGCCTGGCTAATATCGCCTTCCGATAGACAGAGGCAATACGCAAATCCATATGCTTGCATCAATAGCATTCTGGTGAGGTCTGTTGCCTCTGCTGAAACCTTGAAATCCGTTCGTTTCCCAAGGTAAGCGGCGTACCTGCAAAATTCCCCTCCACTCACCTGCTTGCTGCTGAATGATCGTATCGCGTTCGTTACGGCGGCCATGGCGATGTGCGTTTCTTTGGACTTGCCGAGGGCATGCAGTTCCGCTTTAAGCAGCCACGCCATTCCGTTGGCTTGGTCAAGCCTCAGTGCCCTGTCGACTTCAGCGATTGCAGCATCAATATTCCCGAGAGCGTATTCGGCCGTCGCTTTCAGCTGGTGGATTTCCGCAGTCAAGAAGGAAGAATCCATGCCGTTGAGGATGTCCAGTACATAGTCGGGATCCATTTTTCCCTTTAGCATCTCCCATACCAACTGGGGATTCCCCGGCCATAATTCTGATGCTTTTTTGATATGCGCCGAGTTATCCTTGCCCAACTTCCGCATGTAGTCTGCTGAGTTTGAATGGAAATACGATTCAACCTGGTTGGTTTCCAGAACCCTCACTTTATGGAACCGGTAATCGAACAGTGCATTAACCGGGTCGATGACCAGCAGCTTTAGCCTCGGACGGTCAACAACCCCGAACCTGTCCAATACGGCTTTCCGGAAGGAATAATCGTTGTTGAAGGCGGGATGGCCATCGAATTTCCCATCTTCGAGAAGGACACCCGCGCAGGCATGCCCCACCTCCGTCCGTTGCTGGATATTGACCACCTCCAGCGGGAATACTATCGCCACCCCCATCGCCTCCTTCGTTATTTCCACGAAAGCCATGGTAAGTTCAAGACAGTTTGCTTTCTTCTCAGAGAGCACCTCGGCTATCGTCTTGCTTCCGCCTTTACGGTCATCCGCGAACATAGTTCCCTGGATGCCAAGTCTGCCGTTCTTCTTTAAAATCTCGAATAAAGCCCGGAGCCGGCTATACTCATCACCGAATTCATTCTTCACATTCTCCGCGATTGCCCTGCCCTCGGCGGGCAGTCCGAATGGCCCATCCGGTTCCTGCCTGGCGCTAAGGCCGCTCGTTTTGTATACGCCCTCGGGAATCTCTGTCTTTTCCGCCCTATCCTTCCTTATATCCGACACGTCTCCCACAGAACCGACTACGTTCGAGCTTGCTATCGCGACTAGTTCCCCCGGTTTATGGGCTTTCCCGTCAGGACCGATGGCGACAATCAGGGAATCCGGCGTACAAATAACTTTCTCCGAAGGCTGCTGGACCCGAATCAGCGAAGCATAAGCTAACGTGGCGGCTGCGAGAGCCTCGGTCCTCCCCGGATCTGTTACTTTCCGCTCCCAATACGTCTTCGGGCTATCGCGGTTCTCCTCCTTGCTGCGAATGTCCGCCAAGGCTTCCTCGCGGGTGGCTTCTCCCAGGCTGTTTATCATATTAATCGTGCATCTAGCTACCTGGTACTCGTTCCCCAAGGCGCTAACGTCCATCCCGTAAGCTTTTATCAATCCAGTTTCCGATGCAAGCGATGCGGCTGCGGCTGCAAGGGTGATAATATCGCCGCAGGTCGGTTTTTCTCCGATATCCGAATAAATGGCGACGCACCTATCCAGCACCATCGGTCCGAGGTCACCGAACTCTTGAGCGGCGCAAAAGAGGCTCGTCATCAGGGGTTCGGTTTCGGCAGAATACGGCGTTTCATAGATGGCGGTAAGATTTTTATCAATCGCCTCGATCCCGCTGACAACCGCATGCGCCTCGCTGGCATAAGCGCTCCCTGCGGATTCTTTCGTGTCGATGCAAAGCTCGCTCGTGAGAATCTGGGCATTCGGAACCACGCCTTCCCTGGCGAACGCGCTTTCATAAGCCCGCGAGATAGTATCCCCCAGCTCGTTTTTTCCGGGGAGCGCCCCTTCGTTCTTCAGCACATAGTTCGTCGTTGCCGCTTCGAGGAGCATAATGGCCTGGTAAGAGCTGTCTTCATCAATTCCGGCAGTCAGCATCCCCACCGCTCCGGTTTCGTTCTTAATCGGCTCCGGTATAATGCCCGATTCCGATATCAATTCCGGAGCTTCGGCGTAAATTTCGTTGAAAGTCCCTGCAAGAATGCCGCCGCTTCTGTCATGGGCATCCGAAATGATGGCGAATGCTTCCCTCGCTGCAGGCTCCACCCCCTCCTTCAGCTTATAGATGAGGCAGGCGCCCAGCGCTAGCCTTGCAGCTGCATCGTCCTGCCCCCCAGGCAGCATCATCCTGACCGCATCAATCGTGCGTGTCGACATCCCCGGCTCATCGCCGTGCTCCTCAATCATCCGGTGCGCGCGGCGCTTCCTGACTATCGCAAGCATCCTATCCAGGTGCCTGTGCAGCTCCCTTTCCAGAGCGTTTTTCTCTTTTTCAAGCGAATAATCATATCTGTGGCCCAGTTCGAGCATTCTCCTGATATGATCTTCAGGGATGCCCACCTCCTCAAGCCATACCTTTATCGGAAAGAAGCTGCCTTCGAAATATGCGGAAACGAGCGTTTCATGCCCCAGCAGCTCCTCCATCTTCACTCCTATCTCAAAATCTGGCGAGTGGCAGCGAAGATCGGCCGCTGCACCCTTAAAGCCCGCGTTCATAACCTCGGAAGTGATTACCTCGTTCGCAGCTTCGGTGAGCCATTTCAGGGAAAAGCCCCGATTTTCGGAACGATGGAACCTTTCGAATCCCCCCAGGTGATGAACCGTCTCATGGATGGCGGTAGCTATCAGGCATGCATCCCTGGCTTTGCCATCATCGGCATGGGCCTCATTAATCGCCTGAAGATTCAGGATGATGCGGGCGAACTGGAAATCATATGTCCCTTTTTTCGGTTTCTTTTTAAGATCACATATCAACTGCTCTCGCGTTTGAAATCGTCCTAATGGAAACTCATATCCTCCTGTACGTTCCTCTGCAAATTCGTGGTGGGTTCTCGCTATGGATAGTTCATATGCTTTGGGATTGTTTTTCCCTATATATTTTTCGACAAACGACATGGTTTTCTGAATGATTTCCCTGACCTTCCCGTCGCTTCCGAAAAGTTCATTATATTCGGGCTTTTTTTCCCTGATGCCATCTGGTACCTTATGAATACCCTTAATCTCACCAGACCGTCTAATCACCGGCATTTAATCCTCTTGAAATACGATTGCCGCAAATCCCCAGTTTCTGCGCGTGCAACAATTTCCCGCCCTCTTAATCAGCATCGCCAAGCAATCCATGTACTTATCCATCAACTTTTCTTTCTGTCCCATGCTTTTCCTCTTCAACAGTTAATCTGCTTGAGCCCTAGGTCCTCCCAGCTCCTCTACCTTCAGGCTAATCGCCTGATATAGTCTAATGCTCTCAGTCCTCCTTTCGTCCGTGTTGAACAATTCCGGGTCCTCCTTCTCCAACCATTCATCAAGCTTCATCTGTTCAACCGTTATCTCCCTGCATTCCTCGATGCTCTTGGCATTTTCCGCCCTTTTAAAGAGCTTCGCCAAGCCATCCATGTACTTTTCCAATAATTCCTTCCGTCTGTCCCTGCCCATTTTCTCCCATCCTCAAAAAGCTGGTGCTCGTGGCCCCCCCAGATATTCCACCCTCAGGTCTAGCGCATGGCCTAGCCTCCCGCTCTCCTCCCGTCCCTTGCTCTTAAACAACTCCGGGTCCTCCTTCTCCAACCATTCATCAAGCTTCATCTGTTCAACCGTTATCTCCCTGCATTCCTCGATGCTCTTGGCCGCATCAGCCCTCCTCATCAGCTTCTTCAGCCCTTCAATGTACGTCTTCCACAATTCCTTCCGTCTGTCTTTTCCCATTGCATCACCCCGACCGATTCCACCAGATAACTCAAAAGGCTCATCTATCCTTACTGTCCGCAGCCCACGAATGAACTGCATTATTTTCCCTGAAAATGCCACTATTGCCATTCCAACAAAGAATATCGCATCCCATCCGCGCCAGAAGCCATGCGCAGCCGCTGGGGGAGAATATCCTTTCATCTCATCGATAAGTAATCTGGCTTTTTCTATTTCCATATCAATACGGTAAACATCGATGCTATTTGCTAGCCCGAGAAGGGCATCCCTCTGGTTATCGAGAATGCACCGGTCATGCCGATTGCGCGCATTGTACTCCCTAAGCATCAATTCGGTATCGCATATCTCCTTTTGCAGGGGAGTAATTATTGGCAGTTCCATCCCCTGTCCCCGCGCAGGCGTTTCGGGATGCAGCAGGCAGAATATTGGGACAATCTCCCTTTCCTGATGGGGGACGCAATCCATTGTTACCGGCTGGGGGCTGCTGAAAATCCGCGAAAACCCCAGAAAGGAAGGCAGATAGGCTTCCGGTTCAATCCAGCTATCCCGATAACCCGTAACAAAGGATGACGGCCCGATATGTATCTGCACTGGTCCATCGACCCTGAAGAATCTTCGATTGATTATTCCGGGCAAACTGACCAATTCCGGCGTTCTCCTGCCTTTTTGATAAACCACTGTAATATCCGTACATTGCCCCCCATGGCATTGTTCCAGGTCTCGCTGTACCTTAGCGTCACTTCTTATAGTCAACGACGTCCGTATGCTTGTAGGGCGTTCGTTGGAGTACAAGCAAACCCCTGGCAAGGTCTCGCACTGCGGCTCATACCGTGTAGCATGAAAACGATAATTTCCATACGCTGCGCTGGCCCCGGCAATCACAGCAAGGCCTATTACGGTCTTAGATTTCACTCTCTCCCACCGATTCCCCGCAAAACTATCACAATTATTCTATTTATACCTGCCTCTAGGGTAAGAGTGTAAAACGTATTAATCTTCAGGAAAAATGTGTTTGTCAACATTCTAACAATTAATTTATACTGACTGAGAATTCCCCATTGATAATTTCTGCTTCCTTTACCCGGCTGATTTTCTTCAACTCTTCGACGAGTTCTTTATCCATTTCTTTTGGCAGGCTGAGCCTGACTTTTTCGAGCTCGGCGTTCTGTGGCAGCTTGTTCCTGGATTTGTGCTGCCTTATCTGGCTCACGACCTCGCTCAAAACCGCGACCTTTTCGACATCCTCCGGGTATTCGTTCCCGGCTTCCGGCCAGCCTGCGGCGCGGATGCCCTTCTTCCCGAGGAAAACCTCGGAGTAAATCTCCTCGCTGATGTGCGGCGTGAAGGGGGCCATCAGCCTTATGGAGTCGAGCAGGACTTTCCGCAGCGTGTATTTGGCGGCCATGTCATCCCCCGAATATATGCGGTGCTTGACGTACTCGAGGTAATCATCGCAGAAATCCTGCCAGAAGAACCGCTGGAGCTTGCTCATCGCATAATGGTACTCGAATTTTTCCACATGATTGGTGCAATCCTTCGTGAGCGTAGCCAGCTTGCCCAGAATCCACCGGTCGGTCATCCTCAGCTGGGGCGCGCCTTTCACCTCGTCTTTGGCCGCCGTTTCGACGAACCTGGCCGCGTTCCAGACCTTGCTGAGGAAGCTTTTCGCGTATTTGATGTCCTCGTAGGAGAACGGCCTGTCCTTGGCCATGGCTCCTGAGAGCGCCGCCCATTGCCTTATCGCGTCGGTCGGGTAGTCCCTCTGCAGGTCGGACGGGGATACGATGTTCCCGAGGCTCTTGCTCATCTTCTTGCCGTCCGGGGCGAGCACGTTGCCGTTGAGGAGTATCTGCTTCCAGGGCTGGGCGCCCGTCAAGGCGACGCCGCTCCGGAATATCGTATAGAACGCCCACGTGCGGACAATCTCGACACCCTGGGGGCGCAATGACGACGGGTACAGCTTCTGCATCCTCTTCTCGTCGTCCGGCCATCCGGAGATTATCAGCGGTGTTATGCTCGAATCCACCCACACGTCGCAGGTGCTCTTTTCCGGCGTCATCGGCGTGCCGCATTCCTTGCACGCCTTCGGCTTCGCCTTTTCCGGGTAGAACGGGAGGTTGTCCTCGTCCGCCACCGCCGTGGAAAGGCATTTCTCGCAGTAATAGAACGGCAGCGGCGTACCGAATATGCGCTGCCTCGATATGACCCAGTCCCATTCGGCGCTTTCCACCCAGTCGATGAGGTAGCTGATGCCGAAATCCGGAACCCACTGGATTTTGTTGGCCATCGCCTTGATGTTTTTTGCCGTCGTTCGTATGTCGGCGAACCACTGGAGCGAGGCTATCAGTTCTATGGGCGTGCCGCACCTGTCATGGACCTTGACGCTCTGCGCAAGCGGCTCCTTCTTCACGACCTTGCCCTCTCGCTCGAGCTTCTCCATCATCAGCTTTTTCGCGTCCTCCACCTTCTTCCCGGTGAATTCGCCCGCTTCGAGGAGCCTGCCGTGCCTGTCGATGCCCTCTATCATGGGCAGCTTGTACCGGTGCATCCATACGACGTCCATCTTGTCGCCGAACGTGCACAGCATGACGAGGCCGGTTCCGAATTCCTTGTCTATGTCCTTCTCGGCAATCGCCTGGACCTCCTTGCCGAGCGGCGTTTTGATGCGCCGGCCCTCAAGGTGCTTATACCTCTCGTCTGTGGGGTTGAACATGACCGCGACGCACGCATGGAGCAGTTCAGGCCTCGTGGTCGCGACGGTTAGGTCCTCCCCGTCCGGGCCGGTGAACTTGATGTAATTCAGCGTCCCGCTCTTGTCGACATCGTCAAGCTCGGCCTTCGCGATAGCGGAGACGCACTTGGGGCACCAGTAAACCGGGTATTTGCTCATGTAGACGAGCTTGCCCTCGTACATGTGCCTGAGCGAAAGCTGGACCTTCCGGTGGTAATCGGGCTCCATCGTCCTGTATTCGTAGCGCCAGTCCGGGGAAAAGCCCATCTGCTGCATCTGCAGCTTCATCCTCGCGATGAACTCCCGCGTCCATTCCACGCATTTCTCGCGGAACTCGGCCGGCGGCAGGCGCCCGAACTTCTTTTCCACCTTCACTTCGGTGGGGAACCCCTGGGAGTCCCAGCCCTGCGGGTAATAGACGTTGAAGCCGCGCATCCTCTTGTACCTGGCGATGAAGTCGATGAAGCTGTACGACAGGACGTGGCCCATGTGGAGCTCGCCGCTCGTGAACGGCGGGGGCGTGTCTATGGAGTAGATCGGCCTCGTCTCGTCATTCTCGTCGAATCGGAAAGAGCCCTCTTCCTCCCATCGCTTCTGCCACTTTTCCTCGATGTTCCTCTCAAAGCGCTGCTGGAGCATAAGTATCGGAAAAGAATAAGTTCCTCGTTTTTAAAAAACGAGAGCCTTTAGGAAAAATTATTGGGCCTGCCTTACGCGGACCGGAACGTACTCGCCCGGCCTGTGCATGTGCGCGCGGATTAGCAGTGTCGCCTGGTCCCTCGCCATCTCGGCCATCCGCTGCTCGTCGACCGTGATTGACCTTCCGCTCGGTGTCGTCTCGGTAGCTTCTCCGCCCCTTGCGAACTGGTCCGCCATGCTGCCCATGGCCCCGCCTATCAGCCGGTTGTACTCCTGGAGCAGCACCCGGTAGTCCTCCTCGAGCTGCCTCTTCTTCTGGACGTCCGTGGTGGAGTTCATCCTGTCCTGGATGTCCCTCATGTCCTTGCGCATTTTTTCCGAATGCGCGACGGCGGCATCCCTCATCATCGCCTGGAACGCCAATGCGCTTTCTGATTCGTTTTCCGACTGCGCCCCGACGCCTGCGAGGTCGCCGAATCCGGCTAGCACATCCCTGAGCGAGAAGCCGACACCAATCATGGCCCTGGCGGCGTCCTCCCTCGCGGTGGTGATTTCCTCATCGCTTTTGTTGTGCGCCCTGCCGTAATCGATAATGTCCGAACTAACCGATGCAGCCAAGCTGGGGCCGGTATTCATATAGCCCCGTTCTTCGCCTGTGCGCCTGTGGCGTCCCAAATTTTCCATTTCCCGCTCCTCGGTTCGTGTATCATGGGCGAACACGGCCGGCACATACCTCGAATTGATTATGGCTGCCTCCTTCCAATAATTCGCAACCTCGCTGACCGTGCTGAATGTCCTTGAAGGGTCTAATGCGGGTGCGACCTGGCGGAACACCTCGGTGAACCTGCGCTGGTTTCCCGCTAGGGCCGCTTCGAGGAGCCTCTGCAAGTCAGCGTCAGCAACCCCAGGAAGAATAATTCTTGCCTGAGGCATAGATAATTCGACTGCGCGGGAATTAATCAGAGTCGGAACATTCTGCGGTTCTTCTGAAATCGTTGCGGGTCCAGTCATAGTAAAAACCCTGTTAAAAAGAATTTAAGATATTATCTGCTTGCATACAAGCTGTCTCTACCGTTGGGTTCAACCAGCAACGATGCGCTTCCGCCGGCAGAACTGGAATAATATGTAGCGGCATAAATAATGTACTCGCCGTTTCCCCTCCTTGTTATCGCCTCACCTTGTGCGTTCAGAGGGAAAATATACGCGTTGACATAATTGGTTGTGGTCCCATTATTGTTGAATGTACCGGTTTCTACGATGAAATTCACGCGAACCATTTCCTGGCCCGCAACCGTGCGAACATAGCTGGCAAAACTTGTGAGGTCAACACCACGTGCTCCTGCGACGGGTGCAGACGAATTTGTATCCCTCTCTCTAGGGAACACGATATCTAGTTCTCGAACTCCGCTGCTCGGAATTAATCCAACAATAAACCTCACTTCACCCGGCACTAGCACCGAGTTCGCATACCTTCCGTCGGGCTGTGACGGAATAGTTTCCGGTTCCCGATATCTTGCGGTCTGAGCATCCAAATCAGCCAGCCTCGTATCCAGCCTGACGACGTTCAATGTCCTCCCGGCAATCTCGACGGTGCTGGCTGTTGGCGAAACGGCATCCTTGGCCGCAACCATGGTGTATCTTGTTGACGTGAGCGGTGTGGTTGGCGCCTGGATATCGCTAGAAGTATTCCTCATCTGCGGGAATGTCGACGATGCGCCTGCCAAAGCAGATGCGCATCCGCCCAATCCCAGAAGTGCAACGCCGAATACCGCGGCCTCTTTCGCCCTGCCCCATAATCCGGCAGGGGGTCTGGCCGTTTCATGAATGCTTTTTCTTTCCGGTTCAAAAGATAGCCTTTTCATGATTCCCACCCAACATATATCGCCACAAAACTTATTATAAAAGTTGGCATTTCCCACATTTTTTTGTGAAAATATACGTATATTGTCGTATTTGTTATTTTTCACCATTTTTTTTGCCTTGATTTTAAAGGAATTTGTCTATTTTATACTAAAATCAGGTAATTTTATACATATCTTTATAATTACTAACACAAAATTAGCATGCCTGGCCGTCGCATCCCATCCTTACGGTAGATATTGTGATTTTTCACGGCTGCACGTTTCTCGGGTCTTCAGCCCCGGGTTCGACGAGCAGTGTTATGCCCCTGAGGCATCCTATCTCCGGGCAATAAGGGGAATAGCTTGTCGTAAGCGCAAGTTGGCCGCCCCGATACTGGCCAATCGTGTTTCCTGCGGTGTCAAGGGGCAGGAAGTGAATCCTGTAGTAGGTTGCTGGAGTGTATCCGACGCCATCATGGCATAACCCCGAGCCCTCCTCGGATATCGGCCTCATCCTCGACATTTCCCTTCCAGAAACCTGGCGGATTATGGCCCGAAACGCCTCAGCATCCATCCTGCATACTCCGTTATCGCCAATTATTTCCATTTGGGAGGGCATGGCCGCATCCGCACCGCGCGCAGTCCGCAACCATTCACTATACTGCTTTACCAGACCTGAGAAATACCACCTTCCATCCTCCTCCACGTATGCCGCACCGGCGAATTGCGGCATATTCTGTGCCCTGGTGATGAGAATCGAGCGGTAATATACTGACGACCGATCCTCGGTCCAAAACCGGGCATCCCTTCCCGTCATATCAGATAATGGTAGCCTGAGCCTGACTGCGGAAATATTTATGCCGAAATCCGTCATCGTCGCCGATTCGCCATAATCCAAGGAATATCTCGGAACAGGTGCCTGTGTCGTGGCGCATCCCGCCGCGCCAATCAAGCCCGCAACCGCAATCGCCGCACCCCATCCTGCTCTTTTCGGAGCGCTTCGCCTCTCCGCCTCATTAATATGAACTAACCTTTTCATATCAACATCTCCATATAAACTACAACAATTGTCGTTTAATAAGTATCGATTGGCCTACCAGACCAGCATCTGCTCGATTGCCGGCGGCCTGGAGAAGGAGCCGGCGATCAGCTTCGCCTCTTTGCGCTCAAGGACGTTCACGGCCTCGGCGGCGTCCCTGAGGTCGAAACCAGGGTTCAGCGGGGGCCGTTCCGCAAGCTCGACCATGAAATTATACTGGCGGTGCGTTTTGCCCCTGTCGAAGTGCCCGACGTATCTTGCCGCCCCGGCGATATCGGCAACCCCCATGATCCTGCAGAGCGCCGCGTCGATGCCATCCGCGCCCACCTTGCACGTAGGCAGCCTTCCTTCATGAAGCACAATCGACCCATCGAATATGGCCACAAGGGAAACCGAGATAGTCTCTATGCTGCCCCTCCTCGCTATCGTAAGAAGATATCGCTCCAGTTTTGGAGGGACCTTGCCCGGTTTGGTCATCATTACACCGATTATCTATAAAATACAACAAACAATATTTAATACTTGCGCCCTTTTACCAATTATCATAGAATTTGTGTAGATTTTCATTAAAGAATTGGGATTTTATGTGTAAAAAATCAGTATATTATTAACCAGACAAACAGAAACTGTGAAAGAGGCAGCACCTTGCATTTCCGGAAAATCAGACATTGATATGCATGCCGTCCCTGGCCGCAATGGTCCTGACTCCGCTCTGCTTCTCTATCTTTTCAGCCTCTTTCGACGGCCCGAGCCTCAGCATCTTCATGCCCATAT